>Ga0209540_10000425_pt1 | contig 40613 bp, 36 predicted proteins | sample BarGraIncu01121A_FD_184501 | JGI IMG/M metagenome (GOLD analysis project Ga0209540, IMG submission 184501) | Arctic peat soil microbial communities from Barrow, Alaska - Barrow Graham LP Incubations 011-21A (SPAdes) (version 2) | ecosystem: Environmental > Terrestrial > Soil > Wetlands > Peat... | reverse complement strand
TTTTCATGACAACAGAAAACATTAACGCTGGCTCTTTTCTTTGGGTTGACCACTAAATTCTGTTGCCTCTTCGACCTCTTCAACCTCTTCGATATCTTCAACCTCTTCGATATCTTCAACCTCTTCAACATCTTCAGCTTCTTCAGCTTCTTTTTCATCTTCAGCTTCTTTTGCATCTTCGGGATTTTCGTTATCTTCGGAATTCATATCGTCATCGATAATTTCATAATCCACCTCAACAACTTCTCTTTCATCAATAAGCTTCCTGCTTGGAATAAGCAGCGCCAGGGCAACATAAAGAACAATGCTCACAACTCCGCTTACGAAGTTGAGTATAAAAGGAAGCACCGGCAAAATAAACAATACTCTGAATATCCAGGGGGAAATGTTAAAGTACTCACCTAAACCCGCACAAACTCCTGCAATAATACCCTTCTTAGTGTCTCTCAATAATCGTTTTTTCATTTTTCTTTCCGTTCTATTCTTATTCTTTATTTATTATTTCTGATAATAAGTACTCATAAACCGTTCCAAACGGTCCATGGTTTCGGTTAACTCTGCCGGGTGCGGCAGAAATACTATTCTGAAATGATCCTGCTGTTCCCAGTTAAACCCGGATCCCTGAACCATGAGTACATGCTCTTCTTTTAAGAAATCCAAAGCAAATTGAACATCACTGGTAATATTAAACCGTTTAATATCTATTTTAGGGAAAACATAAAAAGCGGCTTCGGGCATGGTACAGGATAATCCTGGAATCCTATTGACCCGATCAACAACAATTTTTCGTTGTTCGTACAGACGTCCTCCGGGCTTAAGTAAATCATTAATACTCTGGTAACCTCCCAGAGATGTCTGGATGGCGTGCTGCCCGGGAACATTGGAACACATCCGCATATTTGACAGTATCTTTATACCTTCGATATAATCCCTTGCTGCCTCTTTATTGCCCGTTAAAATCATCCAACCCACTCTGAATCCTGGAATCCGATGGGATTTTGACAAACCATTTAGGGTTACAACCAGTACCTCATCGGTCAGGGTTGCCATGGGTATGTGCACTGCATCATCATAAAGAATCCGATCGTAAATTTCATCTGCGTAAATAATCAGATTATTTTCAACCGCAAGCTTTACAATGCCTTCCAGAATCTCTCTGGGATATAGAGCCCCGGTTGGATTATTTGGATTGATAATGACTATGCCTTTGGTATTTGAATTGATTTTACTTTTAATATCTTCCAAGTCCGGATACCAGTTGGATTCTTCGTCACAAACATAATAAACAGCGGTTCCTCCTGATAAATTCACAGCTGCAGACCACAACGGATAGTCCGGGGATGGCACTAAAATTTCATCGCCGTTGTTTAAAAGGGCCTGCATACAGAAAATAATCAGTTCACTGACACCGTTGCCTAAAAATACATCCTCCACTTTCAGATCCATTAATCCTTTGGTCTGATAATGCTGAACAACAGCCTTTCGAGCAGAGAATATACCCTGGGAGTTACAATATCCTTCTGAACTTTTAATGTTGTATTTAATGTCCTGTATAATTTCATCCGGAGCATTTAAATTAAAGGGTGCTGTATTACCTGTATTGAGCATAATAATATCAATACCCTGTTTTTCCATACGATTGGCCTCATCAACCACCGGTCCTCTAATATCATAACAAACATTGTCCAATTTTCTTGACTTTTTAACCGTTTTCGTCACTACTCTCGACCCCTTTTATTTTTCACTTTTAATTTAGATTATTTTAATGTGTCTTTTTTTTCCATTTTTTCAATAATATGACGATAGCCTTTTCCATGTTTCAGGCAACGGTTCACCCGGCTAATGGTGGCAGAACTGGCCCCTGTGATTTTTTCGACATCAATGAAGGTTTTTCCCTGGGACAACAAAAAGGCAATTTCAAAACGATGTGCCATATCCTCAATTTCTTTAATGGTACAGATATCTTCCAGGAGCATATCGCATTCTTCTTCGGTTTCAAGAGCCAATATTGCCTGAGCCAGCACATGTCTTTTTATGCTTTCTTCCATTGATTATCCTCATCAATTTCTTAAAAATTACAGAAATTTTCTTTCTAAAAAGATTTTATCCATTGACACTTATTCTTATCTATAGTGTATAATATATTATCATAACATATTCAGATTAATAAATAAATTGAAAGGTTCAAATATATGAAATTATATAATACCATAACCCAACAAAAAGAAACCTTTATACCCATTGAAACCGGCAAGGTACGAATGTACTCTTGCGGCCCAACCGTTTATAACTATTTCCATATTGGCAATGCCCGTCCCTTTATTGTTTTTGATGTGCTCCGCCGATATTTAGAATACTCTGGCTACCAGGTTACCTTTATCCAAAACTTTACCGATGTGGATGATAAAATTATCAATCGCAGTCGTGATGAGGGAATTACTCCTCAGGAGCTATCGGAAAAATACATTAAGGAGTATTTTATTGATGCTGACGCCCTTGGGATTAAGCGTGCCAGCGCTCATCCCAAGGTTAGTGAACACATGACGGAAATCATCGACATGATTAAAATCCTTGAGGAAAAAGGCCTGGCCTATAACGTTAACGGTAATGTTTATTATCATGTGGACAATTTCCATGATTACGGGAAGCTTTCAAAACAGTCCATTGAGGATTTAAAGTCCGGGGCCCGGGTTGATGTTAACGATGAAAAGCAAAGTCCTTTGGACTTTGCTCTCTGGAAAAAGAAAAAGGTCGGTGAGCCGTTCTGGGAAAGCCCCTGGGGACAAGGCCGTCCCGGCTGGCACATTGAATGTTCCGCCATGTCAAAAAAACATTTAGGAGAAACCATTGATATTCATGGTGGTGGGCAGGACCTTATTTTCCCACACCACGAAAATGAAATTGCCCAATCCGAAGGTTCCTGCGGCAAACCCTTTGCCAATTACTGGCTACATAACGGTTATATTAATATTAACAATGAAAAGATGTCAAAATCCAAGGGCAACTTTTTTACGGTAAGAGATATTGCCAAAAGCTTTGATCTTGAAGTGGTTCGGATGTTTTTACTCATGTCGCATTATCGCAGCCCGGTAAATTTCAGTGAGGAACTCTTACAACAAGCTTCAACTGCTCTGGACCGTTTTTACACCGCCAAATATCAAATGGCATTTCTTTTAAATAATGCCACAACGGATGCAGCAACAAAAGAAGAACAAACCTGGATTTCCTCTCTGGATGCGTATAAAACTGCATTTATCAAGGCCATGGACGATGACATTAACACGGCAGATGCCATTGCCAGTATTTTTGAATTAGTCCGTGACCTTAACTCTCATCTTACCCCGGCCTCTTCAAAAAAGGCTATTATTGCAGGCCAAAAACTTTTTGGGGAACTCACTGGCGTTTTGGGCCTGGCTGTTAAGGAAAAAGAAACAAACCTCGAGTCTGAAATTGAAGATTTGATTGCAAAACGTCAAGCCGCCAGAAAAGATAAGGATTTCAAAAAATCAGATGAAATCCGGGATGAACTGCTTGCAAAAGGGATTATTATAGAAGATACACGGGAAGGTGTTAAATGGAAGAGAGCCTGACAGACTTGAATTTAATTAATGAAGCCCTGGAAAAAAAGTTTACCCAGACCCAGGCAAAAGCCATGAATCCACTGGCTCTGGCTTATATCGGAGATGGTATTTTCTCAGACACTGTAAGGAAATATTTGATTGGCTGTGGTCAGCAGAATGTTAATCTGATGACCAAAGCCTCAATATCCTATGTAAGAGCCAGTGCCCAGGCCCAGATCATCCATGCTCTCATTCCTGAACTTGCCGAAGATGAACTTCGCATTGTTAAAAGGGGCCGGAACGTACACTCCCAGGTTCCCAAGAACGCCAGCGCCTCGGATTATTGTTATGCCACAGGCTTTGAAGCCTTACTGGGGTATTTATACCTCAGCGGCGAACCTCAGCGCCTGGAGGCATTAATGGTAAGAAGCATTGCCGTTATTAATCAATTAAAGCCCTGAATTTCAAGGACGATTATTGTTCATGAAAAAACGCCATTAAAATTCGCATTAAAAAAAGATCCAATCAAAAGAGAAAATCTCTTTAATTGGATCTTTTGTATTTCACTTATAAGGCAGCCAGACGTGGTTCCCAGGAATCGAAAATTTGATTCTTGAACCGTTGATACATAAACAGTTCATAGGCAAGACAAACTATTTCGGAAATGATAAATCCATACCAGACTAAATTAAGGCCCCCTATGGCTGCCAGTATATAGGAGCTCGGTAGGAGAACAATCATTTGCCGGATAAAGGATGCGATCATACTGACATAGGCCTTTCCAATCGCCTGAAAGCTTACGCTGATCATAATGGATATCCCGGCAAGGGGAAAAGCGATGCTAATACTTCTGAAACAATGAATACCAATGGCAAGCATTTCATCTGAAGCATTAAAAGGCATGAGTATCTGTTCAGGGAATACCCAAAACAGAATGGTTCCAATACTCATAATGACTAAAGCCATACTCACTGCAACCTTAAGAGTCTGTTTAAAGCGTGCTTCGTTTTTAGCTCCAAAATTATATCCGAAAATTGGCATTGCTCCCTGACCCAAACCAAAAATAGGCATAAAAATAAAGGACTGAATCTTAAAATAGACCCCAAAAACAGCCACAGCCGACATCCCGAAGGTTGCCAGAATAAGGTTATAGCCTGTGATCAAAACTGAGCCCAGGCCCTGCATAATGGCGGCCGGTAAACCGACCACAATAATATCCTTAAAGATGGACCTTTCAAAATGAAAAATTTTGTAGTTGAGTTTCAGCAAATTCTTTTTACCCTTGAAAACAACAATAAGCATATAAACCATTCCAATAATTTGTCCGGTTACTGTTGCAATAGCAGAACCTCTTACACCTAAAGCCGGGAACCCCAGCAAGCCGAAAATCAATATAGGATTAAGAATAATATTGCATACCGCACCGATGATTTGACCGACCATCGGTTTGATCATTTCACCGCTGCCCTGAAGGGTAGCAAAAGCGGCCTGGGTAATAATGCTGCCAAAACAGAAAATTATGACAATCAGAAGATAATCCCGACCCTGGGAAATAATAAGAGGGTTGTCGGTAAAAAGACTTATGAATTTCTCGGAAATAAGAATTCCGACAATAGCCAGAATCACCGAGAGAATCACTGCAATAATAAATCCATGCTCGGCAACATTTGCCGCTTCATCTTTTTTATCTTCACCCAAACGCCTGGCAATTGCAGAATTGATCCCAACGCCCATTCCTACAAAACATGAAATAATGAGTATTTGTATGGGAAAAGCAAGGGAAACAGCGGTTAGTGCTTCTTCCCCTATCTGAGCCACGAAAATACTATCCACCACATTGTACATGGACTGAATAAGCATGGAAATAATAGCAGGTAGTGACATAGCAAAGAGGAGCCTGGGAATTGGCACAACCCCCATTTTGTTTTCTTTTACTAATAGAGTTTTTTCCGATTCGCTCATGGCACCTCCTGGATAACTTTATTTAATTATTTTCTATTTCTTTTTAGAAATTTCAACCTTGACCTTATGGTCTTTAATTGTTTTTCCATTTAATTTTTTTTCTACTTTTTTTGCAAAATCTTCATCAATGTCCACAAAAGTAAATTTATCGTACATATCAATATTTCCTACGGTTGAAGATGGAATCCCACATTCGCCGCAAATGGCTCCAAGAATATCACGTTTTTGAGCATTGTCTTTTTCTCCGACGCTGATAAAGAGTCGCTGTGTTTTTTCCGGACCCGGACGTCTTCCACGAGTACCCTCTCGGCTATCTCGGCTGTCACGACGACCACGACCACTGTCTCGGCTATCACGACCATCTCTTCGAGGACCTGAATCCGTTCGTCTTGGACGACGTTCCACAGTATTTAAATCTGCCGCTTCTGATAAAGGTAATTGTGCCTGGAGTAAAACTGCAGCAATTTCTTCAGCTGTATGTCCTTTTGTCTTTAATTCCTCAACAATTTCAGCATAACAAGCTAAACTTCCTTTTTCTGCACGAATTTTAAATCGTTCGTGGAAATGGGCAACTTTAATATCGTTAATAACATCACTGGTTGGAATCAAACCGCGTTCAATGCTTTTTTTGGTGTAATCCGTGATTTTTCTTAATTTGAATTGATCGCGTGATCTTGCAAGAGTAAGTGACATACCAGTTTTTCCTGCACGTCCGGTTCGACCGATACGATGAACATAATATTCTTCATTGTCAGGGACATCATAATTGAAAACAATATCAATATCATCGACATCAATTCCTCGGGCTGCAACATCGGTGGCAACCAGAATACTGAGCTGTCCACGACTGAACTGTTTCAGTACGGACATACGTGAAATCTGGCGCATATCACCATGGATTTTATCCACAGAATATCCCAGTTTTTTTAAATCATCGGTGATTTCATCCACATATTTTTTAGTATTACAAAAAATCAGGGACCGGGTTGGTTTGTAAACATCGAGTAATCGGGTTAATGCTTCAAATTTATGATGATCACTGATATTGAAGTATTTTTGTTCAATTCCTGGCGCAACCATATTTTTTGGAGAAATTTCAACGAATACCGGGTTTTTCTGGTAGGTTTCCGCAATTTTCATAATCGCTTTCGGCATGGTGGCTGAAAACAATACGGTTTGGATCTCATGTTCAATTTCATCAAGGATTAATTCAATATCCTCACGAAAACCCATGTTTAACATTTCATCCGCTTCATCTAAAATAACCATTGAAACTTCACTGAGTTTTAATGTTTTACGGCGCATATGATCCATCACACGTCCTGGGGTTCCCACAACAATGTGTACACCTGATTTTAGTTCTCTTATTTGTCCTTCGATGGACGCTCCCCCGAATATTGGAAGAACCTTAATACTTCTATCATACTTTAGTACCTTTTTAAATTCATCTGAGACCTGAACTGCCAACTCTCGGGTTGGGCAAAGTACTAAAACTTGTACTTTCTTTATGGTAGGATCAAGCTTTTCAATGGCTGGAATGGCAAATGCCACGGTTTTCCCTGTTCCTGTTTGGGATTTACCAATAAGGTCTCCTCCCGCCATTAGTTGTGGAATTGCTTGCTCTTGGATTTCGGTCATTTCTTCAAAGCCCATCTCTTGGATGCCTTGTAACAATTTTTCATTAATCTTTAGTTCTGTAAATTTCATTTAGTATCCTTTCTCGAATATATAACATCTAATTATAGACTAATTAATGGTAAAACACAAGGAGTATGCTTATTCTTTTTTAATTATAATTAAGAAACCATGCCTTTCATTGCTATTTTTAGTAATATTATTGCTGGTTTGGCACTTATTTGTAAAATTTCTGGTAACATTATGATTAAATAGTGTATACTACTCCTAAAAGTTAGTCTCATCATCGGGTTGAATTCAACTTTAGAATTATTTAAAACGGAGGTAAACGAATGTCAACTTTTGGAACACGATTAAAACGTCTGCGGATTAACAGGGATATGACACAACAGGATTTTGCTGAGCATTTTGACTTAAATAAAAGTTCAATTTCCAAATACGAGAAGGATAAAAACCTTCCTGAGAATCAATTACTCATGGAAATTGCTGATTATTTCAATGTATCAGTTGATTATCTTCTTTGTCGTACCAATAATCCAACATCTTTAAACGATGCAAAGCTTAAGTTAGAAGGATGTCAAGATCCTTCAGAACAACTGACTAAGTCTTTGGAAATGAAGGACCTTATGGGTCTTTTCGGTTATGCACTGGCAAGTGAAGAATCTAAAAAAGAAATTTTGGATTTCATTAACTTTAAACAGGAAGTTCTTGTTCAGCACTATAATAACAAAAATTGAATCGGATGATTCATTGATTGTTGCTGACAGAGGCGAAGTGATGAATCAATACCGATAATTGTTACATCGTGTTGTGTGCATCAAGGCGAACAGGCCTAAGCCTGTACAAATTGTGGCATACAACTGATCATCAATTAGTCGATACGGAAGTTTATCAACAATCTGAAGGGCAGCGCCATTTAATGGTGCTGCCCTTTTTTTATCTTTTTCGAACCTTTCTACAGCTCTATATTATCAAGGGCTTCTAACCACTGGGTGGCATGGGCATCGGAAGGCATCCGCCAGTCTCCCCGAGGGGAAAAGGAAACAGACCCGACCTTTGGACCATCCGGTACACAGGAACGTTTAAACTGCTGACTAAAGAAACGACTATAAAATTTTCTCAGCCACTTGAGGATTACTTGTTTTTCATAAACACCTTCAAAAGCATTTGTGGCTAAAATATATATTTTCTCAGGACCAAAGGCATAACGCACCATATGAAAGATAAAAAAGTCATGCAGTTCATAGGGCCCAACGACCTCTTCGGTTTTTTGCTGTATTTTCCCTTTTTCATCCGGCGGTAAAAGTTCCGGTGAAACCGGGGTGTCCAATACATCATATAATATTTCTTTTATCACTTCTTCTACTTCTAAATGATCCGCCACCCACTCTACCAGATAACGTATGAGGGTTTTTGGGATACTGGCGTTTATGCTGTACATGGACATATGATCCCCATTATAAGTGGCCCATCCCAGACCCATTTCCGAAAGATCCCCGGTGCCAACGACAATCCCACCATACTTGTTGGCAAGATTCATGAGTATCTCGGTTCGTTCCCGGGCCTGGACATTTTCATAAATCACATCATGGACCTCAATGGGATGGTCGATCTCAATGAAATGGGCCGTACAGGCATCCACGATGGAAATCTCGTGAAAGGTTACCCCAAACCCTTTAATAAGGGCCACCGCATTATCATAGGTCCGATCGGTGGTTCCAAACCCGGGCATGGTTACCGCATGAATTTTTTCCCTGGGAATATCAAACCGATCACAGACATTCACGCAAACCAGTAATGCCATGGTAGAATCCAGTCCCCCGGAAATTCCTACCACCATAGGGGCATCCCCGATATGTCTTAACCGTGTGGCCAGGGCAATGGTTTGGATATTAAAAATTTCTTCACAGCGTTCACTGCGACGATTCGGATCCCCTGGAACAAACGGAAAGGGATTCACATCTCTTTGAAACTCCTGGCAGTCCTGGCTGTCAAAAATAATGCTGCGATAGGTTTTATCTTTTATGAGGTCTGCCGAATCTGAAAATGAGTGCTGCATTTGTCTGTCGTGAATCAAAGCTTCAATATCAATATCTGCCACCAGTATTTCATTTCCAAGGTTATATTTAGGCAGTTCTTTCAACAGGACTCCCCGATCACAAATGAGAGCGTGTCCTCCAAAAACTAAATCAGTGGTGGATTCTCCAAAACCTGCTGAGGCATAGAGATAACCTGCATTACATCGCCCGGATTGTGAACGGATCAGGTCACGACGATAATCACTTTTACCCACGATCTCATTGCTGGCAGAAGGGTTTAGAATAACGGTAGCCCCTGCCAATGCATGATAGCTTGCCAATGGAATAGGCGCCCATAAATCTTCGCAAATTTCGATGGCCACCACGAAATCTTCCATGTGACTGTTTTGGAAAAGCAAATCAGTTCCAATAGGCACAACCTGTCCGAAAAGCGTGATTTCAGACTGGAAAAGGGATTTTGAAGAGGCAAACCAGCGCTTTTCATAAAATTCCTGGTTGTTTGGAATAAAGGTTTTTGGAACGATTCCCAAAATTTTTCCTGAATTAAGAACCACTCCGCAATTATACAGGCTTCCCCCGACAGCCAGTGGTGTTCCTGCAACCATGAGTATTTTTTTACCAACTGACCATTCAAGTAATTGTTCCAATGCTTTCAGGGCATTTTTTTGAAGCTCCCGCTGGAAAAATAAATCGCCGCAGGTATAGCCGGTAATGCCAAGTTCAGGAAAAAGTAAAACTTCAACCCCCTGAGCCAAGGCTTTTTCAGCTAAACCAATCATTTCTTCCATGTTATTCCGGCAATCTGCCAGTTTTATTTTTGGAACAGCACAAGCCGTTCGAGCAAAACCATATTTATGCATTCAATTCACCTTTTATCTTTAATTCTCAATCATTCATGATTGATGACTCTCATTATATCCCCATTGAAAGTTCCTTGCAATCACCTTTTTCTTTTCCACAGGCTGTGGTTAAAAATTGATTGTTTATAAACAGGCCGTTGTTAATTTCTTAAGAGAACCTTTGGCTCTATTCATGGGTTTGACGTTATTTTAACATGTTTATCCACACTATCCACAGATAAAACCTATGTTCTCCACAGTTTTCGAGGTAATTCAACGGTGTTTAAAAGTTATCCACAATTTTTGTTTATTTATAGATATAGTGTTTTTGCCCATTAAAAAAGTCAAGATCTAGGATCTCGACTTTTTTAGTCTAACTATCTCTTCCGGATAATGCTGCTTTTACAAAGCTTAGAAAGAGTGGATGAGGTTTATTTGGACGTGATTTAAATTCAGGATGTGCTTGTGTTGCAACAAACCAGGGATGGTCTGGAAGCTCGATCATTTCAACCAGTACCCGATCCGGAGACATTCCGGAAAAGATTAAGCCTTTTTCTCCAAGAATTTGAATGTACTCATCATTCACTTCATAACGATGGCGATGACGTTCACTGATTTCCTTTTGTCCATAGGCTTCAAAGGCTTTAGTGCCCTCAGCCAGTTCACAGGGGTAAAGGCCTAATCGCATGGTTCCGCCCATATCACTGATTTTCTTTTGTTCTTCCATCAGGTTAATTACCGGGTATGGGGTTTCAGGATCAAGCTCAATGCTATGGGCACCGTCCAATCCGGCAACATTTCTCGCAAATTCAACAACTGCCAGTTGCAGTCCCAGACAGAGTCCTAAAAAAGGAATTTTATTTTCCCGGGCAAATTGGATGGCATGTATTTTACCTTCCACGCCTCGGTGGCCAAAACCACCGGGAACAATAATCCCATCCAGATCTTTTAGAATCCGATGCACATTTTCTTCATTGATATCCTCAGAGTGAATCCACTTAATCACAACCTCAGAATTATTGTCAATGCCGGCGTGTCGTAATGCTTCGGCAACGGATAAATAAGCATCATGGAGTTCAACATATTTTCCGACTAAACCAACGGTGATTTTATTTTCAAGACTTTTTGCTTTTTTTACCAGGTCTTTCCAATCCGTCAGGTCCGGTTGGCCACAGTCGATTTTTAATTTATCACAAACCAATCGCGCCAGGCCTTCTTTTTCAAGCATTAATGGCACTTCATAAAGCTCTGAAGCATCCAGATTTACTACCACTGCATTTTTATCCACATTACAGAAAAGAGAAATTTTAGCCTTTAAGCTGTCATCCACTTCATGTTCCGACCTGAGAACAATAATATCAGGCTGAATACCAATGCTTCGTAATTCTTTAACGGAATGCTGGGTTGGTTTCGTTTTTAGCTCTCCTGCTTTTCCAAGGTAGGGTAGTAGGGTCACGTGAATGTATAAGACGTTTTCCTGTCCTAAATCTCCATGGAATTGACGAATGGCTTCCAGAAAGGGCAAGCTTTCAATATCACCAACTGTACCGCCAATTTCGGTAATGACCACATCCGGGTGACTGTATTCAGACACACGAAGGATGCCATCCTTAATTTCATCGGTGATATGTGGAATAACCTGAACCGTTCCTCCAAGATAATCCCCGCGACGTTCTTTTGTAATAACGTTCCAGTATACCTTACCCGTGGTTACATTGCTGAACTTTGACAGATTTTCGTCTGTAAAACGTTCATAATGCCCTAAATCCAAATCAGTTTCAGCACCATCGTCGGTAACAAAAACCTCTCCGTGTTGGTAGGGACTCATGGTTCCCGGATCAATATTCAGGTAGGGATCAAATTTTTGAATGGATACTTTAAGACCTCGTGCCTTAAGCAATCGACCTAATGAAGCACTGGTAATACCCTTCCCAAGGGAAGATACCACACCACCAGTGACAAATACATACTTTGTTTGCATAAGCTAATGTTACTCCTTTTTCCTGTTCTAAATAAACTCAAATAAAAAATCACCGCAAAAAATTGAGTTTTTTTTTTGCAGTGATGCAATAGACATACTATATATATTCTAACGGTTTTTGAAAAAAATACAATCAAAACTTTACTTTTGTCCCCATATTCTTTCAATTTCACCTTTTTATTAAAGAATATAGAAAAAAATACAGAAATAGTGACACAAAGATCCTAAAATCACAAAAATATGAAAAAACTCATGAAATCCGAACTCATTGCAAAAGTTGGGTTTCTTAATGGCATAGATAACCCCACCGATGGTATACATCACGCCACCGGCAACTAAAAGTATAAATCCTGGTAAAGGCAAGGCTCTATAAAGTGGAACCACTGCAAAAAGTGCGAACCACCCTAAAAAAATGTATAGTCCCGGTTCCAACCATCGTGGCATATTAATCCACAACATTTTAAAGATAATTCCAAGGATAGCTATCCCCCAAATGGCAACCATTAAGACCATTCCAAAGGTTCCTGAAAGAGCAAGCAGACAAAACGGGGTATAGGTTCCTGCAATAAGAATAAAAATCATGGCATGGTCCATTTTCTTTAAATGAACAACCTTTTCCTTATTACCAAGACTTGCGTGGTAAATAAAACTCGATGTGTACAGGCAAATCAGTCCTCCCCCAAAGGCAAAAACTGAAATAAGCGTTAAAGGAGTCACATTATTTTCTGCAATAATCAGCACGAGCATGGCAAAGATGCCAATCAAGGATAAAATTGCCCCAATGAGATGGGTTAAAGCATTAATCGGATCACGAAAACGGTTCATAATAGGTCCTTTCGATCATAGTGCTTATCACTATGTGATGTTTTTCATTAAACAAATTTTAAGGCTTTCTCATGGATATCCCAAGGAAATCGTCGTAATCAGCGGCACGTCCGGGAGGAATCACACAAAATTTTTCGTCCCATTGACCTGAAATGAGTTTTTCAAGAGGTGAAATACTGCCTTGACTGATAACCACATCCAATCCAATGAGCTCTCCAATGTCCTTTACCCGGGGAAGTGCCTCTTCCACATTAAAAGCACCGGTATCAATGAGCATCAAATTTTTGTAATGCTTAAACATGATGTTCATGATCATCTTAGCCCGACGCTCTCCATACTTTTTCAGATTATATTCATATTCTATATCCAGGGTTTTTTCTCCGTTTAGCCACCCCTGGGTTAAGAAATAAGTGGTGGTTCGAATACGCTCCAGATTATCTGTTTCACTTAAAAGGATATCGATACAGTCCCCATATTTTGGAATAACCAGGATTGCCTTTTCGCTCTTAAGACCCAAAAGTCCATTTCCACAATTACCATAGGCAAAAAGGATCTCATCATATACCTCTTCCGACTTATTAATTTCAGCCTGAAGAGCATCCCGTAATCGATCCGGAGAGTCATGAAGGGTATTTGCCATCCATAAGGTCTCTATTTCCACAGCCCGGTTCTTAATTGCCAGCTCTACCTCATTACGAATGGTTTCACAAGCGATTAATAATCTCTTCATAATTATACACCTTTTTTCTGATTACTTTTTCAATTGGTTCTATAATGAAACATTTTAAACATTCTTCTACCAGTATAACCAACTTTTTTCAATTTTCAAGGAAAAGCACTGATAAAATTTCCTCTTCATATATTTTAACCCAAACTCACTTTGTGTTATACTGTTATTGAAAAATAAACTTTATTTTGAGGAGAAAAAAATGGATAAAAGTGCATTTCGAAAAGAAACCCTGGCTCGCCGCAAAGTAATCTACTGTGCTGAAACCGATGCCGCAATCGTAAAAAAATTTTTAGAAAGCGACCTTTACAAAAACGCTGACTGGATCATGGCCTATGTGAGTTTTGGAACAGAAATCAATACCCACGATTTTGTAAAACAGGCTCTGGCTGATGGGAAACATATTGTAGCGCCTATTTGCAATCTTGAAGATCATACGATTACCTTGTCAGAAATCATCAATTTCCCTGGAGATCTGGAAGAAGGACATTATGGCATCCTTACAGTTCGGGAGGATTGCATGCGCATCGTCGACCCTAAACAACTTGATCTGGTTATGGTTCCCGGTTGCGCCTTTACCAAAGCCGGACATCGAATGGGCTTCGGCGGAGGGTATTATGACCGCTTCCTGGAAACCATTAACGATGATTGCATTACTGCCGCACTGATCCGTGAGGATTTTATTTTTGACAAAATTCCAATGGAAGCTCATGACAAAAGTGTTGACTATATGATCACAGAAAAAGGTCTTTCCTGTTGTCCCATTCAGGAGGACTGATTAAACATGAATGTATCCGAAGCTATTACCTATATTGAAGCAACTCATAAGTTTGGCACCAGACTCGGACTTGAAAGCATGAGTCTCCTTCTCAACGAAATGGGCAACCCCCAGGACAAGCTAAAATTCATCCACGTTGCCGGCACCAATGGTAAAGGTTCTACCGCCTCTATGATTTCCGGAATTTTAAAAACAGCCGGTTATAAAACCGGGCTTTTTACATCCCCTTTTTTAGAAGCTTTTAATGAGCGTATCCAACTCAATAGTGAACCTATTGAGGATGATGGTCTTGTGGCTGCCACCGTCTTTGTAAAAGAACACATTGAAGTACTCATGGCCCAGGGTGAACCCCATCCCACGGAGTTTGAAATGGTTACCGCTGTGGGTCTCCAATATTTTTATGAAAAACAGGTTGATTTGGTGGTTCTCGAGGTTGGCTTGGGAGGACGTCTTGATGCCACCAATATTATTAAGGATCCTCTGGCCGTTGTTATTATGAGTATCAGCATGGATCATACCGATTATCTTGGGACCACCTTAGGTGAAATCGCCTATGAAAAGGCCTCCATCATTAAGGAAGGCTCTGACGTCGTGGTTTATCCCCAGGCACCGGAAGCAATGAAAGTCATCCTTGATTTTGCAAAGTCCAAAAATGCATCGGTTATTTTGGTTAATCCTGATGATATTTCCATTGTGGACTTCAATACAAAGCATCAAACCTTAAAATACCTGGGAACCACCCTTCCCTTAAAGGAATTTCATTTAAAACTCCTTGGAAATCATCAATCACTGAATTGCCTCACTGCCCTGGAAGTCATTAGCCTTCTCATTAGCAAAGGTTTTCATATCGATGGTTCACATATCGAAGAGGCGTTATCCCAGGTGGTTTTCCCCGGACGTTTCGAAATATTTTTGGAATCCCCGGTAGTGCTCATTGATGGTGCCCATAACAGCAATGGCATTCAGGCTTTTGTTCAAAATATGAATCAGTACTTTCCAAAAAAGAAAGTCAATCTTTATTTTGGGATGTTAGAGGATAAAGACATTGAGGAATCGTTGTCTTATCTGATACCCATAGCGGCCACCATTCATACCCTCACCCCGAACAGTGACCGTGCCATGCCTGCAGAAGAAATGGCAACGCTTATCCATAACGAATACAAAAAATCAGTTGATTTTTATGATAATATGGATGCCGCTGTACGAAGCATTGATCTGAATAGAACCAAAGAAGTCAACGTTTTTGTGGGCTCTCTTTATATGATCGGTGAAGCCCGAACCTTAATACGAAAAAATTTAGTGAAATAGCCAAAAAAGGAGCTTTTTAAGAAGCTCCTTTTTTTTTGTGTTCAGCCTTCTAAAGCCCCTTTTAAAAGGCGAATGACCGAGGCCTTGTCCGAGGCCCGAAACAGCTCATTTCTCAGCACCGTGGAGTGTCTTAGGCCCTTAGTGTAGGATACCAGATGCTTTCGCATTTCCCGAAGACCTGCATCCTCGTTTTTAAGCAGACACAATAATTCAATATGCCGCAGGGCTGTATCAATTTTTTCCTCTGGGGTGGGTTTCTCCCGAATCTCACCTTTTTTTAAATAATGGTCAATTTCCCGAAAAATAAATGGATTTCCAATGGCAGCTCTCCCAACCATGAGACCCTCCACTCCAGTGGTTTCAAGTGCTATTTTTGCAGCTTCTCCACTGACAATATCACCACTGAGAATAATTGGAATCCCGGCATTTTTCTTAACCTCTTTAATAATCTCCCAATTGGCCTTTCCTGAATAGTAGGCTTCCCGGGTTCTTCCGTGAATGGTCAGGGCTGCTGCACCGGCATCCTCAACTCCTTCTGCAATCTCCCGAATATTAATGGAATCCTCATCCCAGCCAATCCTTGTTTTTACAATCAAGGGCTTGTTCGATGCCTGAACCAAAGCCCTTACCACCTGAAAAAACAATTCCGGAGTTTTCATCAAAGCCGAACCTTCACCATTTTTGGTGATTTTCGGTGCAGGACATCCTGCGTTAAAATCAAGAAAAGCATGTTCTGTTATATTAATATAACGTTCCACCACTTCTCCCAGAATCTCCGGATCTGACCCGAAAATCTGAATCCCCACCGGAGCTTCTTTCTCGTTTGTAATCATGAGCTCCGCGGTTTTATGATCTTTATAATAAAGTCCCTTTCCACTGATCATTTCTGTAAAGACCATCCCTGCGCCATAGGCTTTTGACATAAGCCGAAAGGGTAAGTTCGTATAGCCTGCCATAGGTCCCAGAATCAGTGGTGTTTTAATGTTAATATTTCCTATTTTAAATGTTCTATTCATCATACCTGTTGGCAAATCTCCCTAAAAAGTAATTTTGTCTGTCACACTTTGCAATTTTTATCATAAATAATTTTTAGCCCCTTAAGTGAGAGCTGAGGATCGTATACGTCAATGGCATCTGTTTCCTGATGAAAAAGCCGCCCATAGCCGCCTGTGGCTACAACCTTCATATCAGGAGTTCCTGTTTCCTTTTTTATTTGTTTAATAATATACTCGACCTGGCCAATATATCCATATACTAATCCGGCCTGCATACTGGTTACCGTATCCTTTGCCAGAATAGAAGCCGGCTTTTTAATTTCGATATTTGGCAGCATTGCTGCATTTTTCCAGAGAGCATCAATGGAGATCTGGATTCCCGGAGTGGTAACTGCTGCTGCAAAAGCACCGTCAGAAGTAATATAATCAAAAGTAGTTGCTGTTCCAAAATCAATGACAATCACCGGTCCGCCATAAATATTATAGGCAGCAACTGCATCCACTACCCGATCAGCTCCAACTTCTGCAGGGTCTGAGGTATGAATGGGCATTCCGGTTTTTATTCCCGGTCCTACTACCATGGGTACTAAGCCTATGAATTTTTTAATCCCATTATTAAGTGAATACATAATATTTGGAACCACCGATGCCATAATCACACTGGCTATTTCTTCTGATAGAATGCCGCTATTTTCAAAAAAGGACTTAATGAGCACCCCATATTCATCTGAAGTTCTTGGAGTTTTTGTTACAAATCGCCAGGAATGAAGAATCTTATCCCCTTCAAGCACGGCCAATTCTGTATTGGTATTTCCTACATCAATTCCTAATATCATTACTGTCCTCCTTCAAGCTCTTTTCTCGATTTTTAATAGGGCTTTCTCCATAAATCGACCCTTATCCACAATGAAACGCTGATGGATTGCTTCACCTATTTTTTCAATATTATCCCATGCTTCCAATTCGATGGTCACGCTTCTTTTTTCCTGAAATATCACTGTTCCCTTAATTGTAACCTTCATTCCAATGGGTGAAGCTGCACTATGCTTAATTCGAATTTCGGTTCCAACGGTTGTTTTACCCTGATCCATTGCTTTTTCAAGACCTTCGAAAGCCGTGTTTTCCATCCAGGCTACTAATCGTGGGGTTGCTAGAACCTTTTCTCCTCCGCTTCCCATTGCCAAAGCGGTATCCTCCTGGGCTACCTTAAACTGCTTTTCATAAGTTGTTCCAACCTTTATGGTTTCCATTATTTTCCTCCTGTATATTCGACTATTTTAACCTAAAAAAAAAACTGTCGCAAAGATCTTGCAACAGCCTCTTTCGGGTGTTTCATTATTTTATCTATTCAATTTCTGCTTCAATTTCAACTTTGACTATTTTTTCATCATCATGTTTTTCATCGAACATGGCTCTGAAATCTTCTCCGGTAATGGTTCTTTCGTCAAGGAGTCGCGCTGCCACTTCTTCAAGCTTTTCTTTATGCTCTTCCAGAATGGCACAGGCACGTTCAAAAGAATTTTCTACAATGGTGCGAATTTCCTTATCGATGACTGCTGCCACCTCTTCACTATAGTTACGGGATCTGCCTAAATCCCGGCCCATGAAGACTTCCCCGCTATCAGGATGTCCATAGGTTATGGGACCAAGGTGTTCACTCATTCCCCATTCAGTAACCATGCTTCTGGCAAGGCCAGTTGCACGTTCGATGTCATTGCTTGCACCGGTACAAATATCTTCCAGAGCAACCTTTTCACCGGCTCGGCCTCCAAGGAGACTTGTAACCATATCTAAAAGTTTGCCTTTACTCATGTGCTGAGCATCTGTGTCAGGAAGTGACAGGGTATAACCGGCTGCCATTCCCCTGGGAACAATGGAGATTTCATGTACGGAATCGCAATTTGGAAGCAGGTGCATCACAATGGCATGTCCGGCTTCATGGAAAGCCGTGATGATGAGATCTTCCTGGACCATAACCTTGCTTTTCTTTTCAGGCCCGGCGATCACTCGCTTAATTGCCTCTTCAAGCTCAACCATGGTAATTAATTTTGCATTTTTTCTGGCAGTCAGTATGGCTGCTTCATTCATCAGGTTTTCTAAATCTGCTCCGGTAAAACCGGGGGTTCCTTTAGCAATCACGCCTAAATCAACTTCCGGTGCCAAAGGCTTTTCTTTTTTATGAACATTAAGTATTTCCTGACGACCTTTGACATCCGGAATACCAACGGTAACCTGACGGTCAAACCGACCAGGACGCAATAATGCCGGATCCAGAATATCGGGACGGTTCGTGGCTGCAATAACAATAATACCTTCATTGACACCAAAACCATCCATTTCAACCAATAGCTGATTCAGGGTTTGTTCACGTTCATCATGACCACCACCCAGGCCGGCACCACGGTGACGTCCAACAGCATCAATTTCATCAATAAATAAGATACATGGTGCACTTTTCTTGGCGGTTTCAAAGAGATCCCTTACACGGGAAGCTCCAACCCCAACAAACATTTCCACAAAATCAGAACCACTAATGGTAAAAAAGGGCACTTCGGCTTCCCCGGCTACTGCACGGGCAAGAAGCGTTTTCCCTGTTCCAGGAGGTCCGATCAAAAGAATCCCCTTTGGTATCCGGGCTCCCAGTTTTCTATAGCGCTCTGGCGCTTTTAAGAAATCAACCACTTCTTCAAGCTCTTCTTTTTCCTCATCGGCACCTGCCACATCTTTGAAAGTAACTTTTATGTCACCTTTCACCTGAAGCTTAGCCTTGCTTTTTCCAAAGGACATGACTTTTCCGCCACCACCGCCAGCCTGTTGACTGAAGACAAGGAAGAACACAACCATCAGAATAATAATGACTACCGATGGTATCAGTGAAATCCACCAGGAATCCTGCTGTTTGGCAATGGTAACCTTCACATCATTATTTAACACATAGGGTGTTACCTGCTGATCAATTATAAATTGTGGCACCACTGCTTCAAAAGCTTCCCCGCTTCTGAGTACACCCTTTACATTTGCATTGTTAATCTCAATTTCTGCCACCTGATTATTTTCAAGGCTCGTCAGCAGTTCACTGTAAACAATGGTTTTGACCGTATTCTTCGCGGGATTTAAAAAGGTCACTGCAACGATAATAATTAATAAGATTGCCAGATAAAACCCGATCATTTTTAGATATTTATTCAAAGATCATCACTCTCTCTCATAATAATTTTTTCTCTTCATTATTTCTTTGGTCGTTATTGGTATATTTCTTTTTTTAAAATTCCAATATATGGTAAATTGCGATACTTTTGTGCATAGTCAAGGCCATAGCCTACCACAAATGCATCAGGGATTTCAAATCCGATATAATCAGCAACCACATTCTGTTCCCGACGCCCGGCCTTGTTTAAAAGTGAACAGACTTTGACTTCTACCGCTCCTAGGCTTGCAAAACGCTCTAAAAGATATTTCAGAGTGTTTCCTGTGTCCACAATATCCTCAACTAGAATAATAGTACGCCCGCGAACATCTACGGATAAATCATTTTCCAATTGAACAACCCCGCTACTTTGTGCCGAACTGCCGTAGCTGGATGCTTTTAAAAAATCAATTTCAATGGGAATGGTAATCTTTCGCATCAAATCCGATAAAAAAATACCACTTCCTTTGAGAATCCCGATAAGAATAGGATTCATTCCATCATATTCCTCTGAAATTTTTGCTCCCAGCTCGCTGACACGCTTTTCCAATGCTTCTTCATCAAGCAAAATTTCCTGTATATCGGCTTTCACATTTTTCTCCTAACATAAGGTAACTTTTACCTTTAAAATATTTTTCGATTCCGGATCTGCTAATAGCCGCTTGTTAATGCCATAACCAATAATCCAGAGTATCTCCGAATCCATTGCCAGAAGAGGGATTCCATCACGTAAATTTCGATCAATTTTTTTGTCAATAAAATATTTTTTTATCATTTTTCTTCCGGAAACCCCTACAGGATGAAAAAAATCGCCCTGCTTTCGACTACGTAAATACAGTACGCATTCTATTTTATCATAATCAAAATATTTTTCACTATGATTTTCAATTTCTTTTGAAAAAAAACAAGAAATTTCCTTAAATTGTTGTTGATTGATTAATTTTGTTTCTAAAATTAACCGTTGTTTGGAAAAAATCCAGGTTTTGTTGGGTAATATTTCGATGGGGGAGATGGATTTATCGATTTCTTCTTCTTTTATTGTCACCATAACCTGTTCATAACGCCGGCTTAGACGAATATCATGTGGCAAGTGGAATTCCCATATCGTTTTATCGCTTTTTAATAAACTATAAAACGCAGTGATATGATTGTACTCAATTTCCATTAAACTACCCTTAAGTTTATAAATGGAACGACGCAATATTTCTTTTTGGACCACAGGTTTTTCACAAAGCCAAAGATCTCGATTAAGAAATACCGTTTTGTCTTCCACTCTTAGAAGCCGCTTTTGGACAACATCAACATAGTCTTCAAAAAACGCCTCATATTCAAGAGCAATTTTTGTAAAATCATTAAAATGAACCTCTGCTTTAGGGTTGATCTCCCGGATCATTGGCATGATATCAAGACGTATCCTGTTGCGGGTAAAATCCTTCTGAAAATTTGTTGCATCGGTTCGGTAAGCTAAATGATTTTCCTGACAATAGTCAAGAATCTCTTTCTTTTCCAAACACAAAAACGGACGTATAAAAAGGCCATCTCTCATGGATTTAATTCCAGAGACCCCTTTAATTCCAGTGCCTCTGATCAGTCGCATTAAAAGTGTTTCCGCCTGATCATTTATGTGATGGCCCATTGCAATTCGATTATAGCTATTCTCTCTGGCAATCCACTTGAAAAAATCAAAACGTTCATTACGCCCTGCCTCTTCAATGGATATCTTTTCTTTTACTGAAATTTTTCGAATATCCCGTCGTCTTGAAAAAAATGGAATGGCTCTTTCCTGGCAAAAGTTTTTCACAAAGTCTTCATCCGCATCAGCTGCTACTCCCCGAAGACCGTGGTGCAAATGGGCAACACCAATACAGATTCCAAAAGCCTTTGCATATTTATCCAAAAAATATAATAAAGCCAGCGAATCTGCTCCACCTGATACTCCGATGAGGACATGATCGCCAGCTACTAAAATTCTCTGTTCTTTAATATAATTAATTACTTTTTTTTCCATGGCATCACCACTTCAACAATTTCGCTAAAAAAATGGTGGTCGCAATAGGGCTCGAACCTATGACCCCCTGCTTGTAAGGCAGGTGCTCTCCCAGCTGAGCTATGCGACCACGAAAAAACCGGATTATTTAATTCAGGATGCGAATCCCTTTGAGATTCACCTGTTACTAAATCTATATTTTAACCGAATTTATTATTTTTTGGTGACCCCTAGGGGACTTGAACCCCTGTTACCGCCGTGAAAGGGCGGTGTCTTAACCGCTTGACCAAGGGGCCATATATTGAATATTTTTTTAAAATTATGGTAGCGGCGAACGGAGTCGAACCGCCGACACTACGGGTATGAACCGTATGCTCTAGCCAACTGAGCTACGCCGCCATAAGTAAGTGTTTTAAAATTTGGTTGCGGGAGCAGGATTTGAACCTACGACCTCCGGGTTATGAGCCCGACGAGCTACCAAGCTGCTCCATCCCGCGATGTTAAATTGGTTGTTAAAAAGTGGTGCCGAAGACCGGAATTGAACCGGTACGATCGTTAGGATCGCAGGATTTTAAGTCCTGTGCGTCTGCCAGTTCCGCCACTCCGGCATTAATTTCGTTTCGCCACTCTCTTGAGGGACAAGTGTTATTATACGCCCTTTCAAAAACAATGTCAAGCTTTTTTACGATTTATTTTATTTTACCAAATCACAGCTCTTTTATATCTCTGAACTTGTCATTTACACGAATTCTCATTTTACAACATTTTAATTTCAATGTCAATATCTTTTATTGCATTTTTATTTGTTTTCCATTACAAAATGGCGGTATGCCGCACCTTCAAGGTTGTCATAATCAGAAACGGTGAAACTTTTTTCCCCGGTCACTTTAAAAACATTAAGAAGAATGAAAGCTCCTGCCAAAATAATATCCGCTCTTTTCGCTTCTAAACCGACAATATGCTGTCGCTCTGCAATGGTTTTTTTTGATAATTCTTCAATCATGACTTCCAGTTCATCCCGAGTAATAATACTCCCATGAACTTTTTCGCTGTCATAGATCTTCAGCCCTTGTTTGATGGTTGAAAGGCTTGTGGCTGTTCCACCAATACCAATAAGCCGGTACGGTCTTTGTGGTATAAAATCCTTGATTTCTTTCATCAGCTCTGCATAGATGTCCTCATTGAGTCGTTCAAGCTCCTGAAAGGTCGGTGGATCCGAAAAAAGGTATTTCTCAGTTGCACGGACACATCCCATATTTATGCTGATCATTTTTTCCAGTTGCCTGTCTTCTCCAACAATAAATTCAGTACTTCCCCCACCAATATCAAAAATCAGCAGCTTTTCATTAAAACTTTGAGAGACCCCGATAAAACCAAGTTCCGCTTCAGTTTCTCCTGAGATCACTTCAATGTCAAGCCCCAGTCTTTCTTTGACCTGATCTGTAAATTCTTCTGTATTCTCTGCATCCCGCATAGCACTTGTTCCGAAAACATAAAATGATTTTACATCATAGTCTTCTGCTGCAATGTTTTTGTACTCTTCCAATGCCTCTAAGTTTCGTTTTTGGGCGTCGGGATGAAGTTGACCGGTACGATTGACACCCTGGCCCATTCGGGTGTATCTGACTGTTTTATTCACCCGAAACAAGTTCTCATGATCATTTCTGAATATAAGCATCCGGGTAGAGTTTGTTCCAATATCAATCACCGCATAATTATCTTTAATTTTTTCCGGCTCTGTTTCAATGTTTTTTGTTTCATTTTCCAATTGTCTGGTCATTGCTTACGCCATCCTTTCCAGCTTCCGCAGGAATCACAATCACTTCGTCCGGATAATAGAGTCCCAGGTATTTACGGGCAACGAATTCCACATAGCTTTTACTGCCTATTTGTTTAACCTGCTCGTCTAATTGATTGCTTCTTATTTTTTCAGCCTCAATTTTTTGAACAAGCTGGCTTTGTTGTTGTTGTAATTCATAAAGCTTCATCTCATTAGTTGCGAACAGATAAACCGTAAAACCAATTATAAATAAAAACATCACTATTCCCAGTAGCCGCCGCCTAATAAACCTTTTCTTTTTTTCAGTCATTATCTTTCACCATTTTTATTTTAGTCCTTTTATATTTCTCGATACATATCTGTTGCACGATCCTTTGGCGCATGTTCTAAAAGTTCAAGTACTTCCACCTTTTGTTCCCCATCGCCATAGCGTATTGTTATAATATCGCCTAGTGATACCTTGTCTCCGGCCTTGACTACCTTTCCATTAATGGAAATTCGTCCGCCGTCACAAGCCTCTTTACCTACCGTTCTTCTTTTTATAATTCTTGCATTTTTTAAAAATTTGTCTATTCTCATTTTTTCCCTCGGTATTCCCTTGGTTTCAGATAATTAAATTCTGATAAAATAAAAAGCCAGGGCAATGCCCTGGCTTTTTATTTTATCACTTACTGATTAATTTCGTCTTTAAATCCTTTGCCTGCTTTAAAGCCAGGAGCTTTTGAAGCGGCTATTTGGATAGGTTCTTTTGTTCTTGGATTCAGACCTGTACGAGCTGCACGATCTCTCACTTCAAATGTTCCAAAACCGACCAAGGATACTTTATCTCCATTTTTTAAAGTATCAACAACTGAATCAAGAAAAGCACTTAGTGACTTTTCTGAATCCTTTTTCGATAAACCTGACTTTTCAGCCATTACAGTAATTAACTCTGATTTGTTCATTTTTTTTCCTCCATTATTTAGTTTTCCAGTATTCTATGTTTAACATTATAAACGTGTTGCCCTGTATATTACAAGTTTTTTTTGTTTTTTTCTGCTTTTTCCACTTCTAAAGCCCTTTTGCCCGGTTCCAGATGGCATCTAATTGATCTAAAGTGTAATCATTCAAGTTCTTTTTCTCCTGATTTCCAATTTTTTCCATTGTTTCAAAGCGACTGATGAATTTTTTCGTGGCTTTCCTTAGGGTCATTTCCGGTTGAATTTTAAGCAAACGCGCCACATTAACAACCGAAAACAATAAATCTCCAAGCTCTTCTTCGATATGTTCTGAATGATTCTCCCTGAGTGCTTCCCATAATTCAGCTGTTTCCTCTGTAATTTTGTCCATGGCAGGCAAAGCATTTTCCCAGTCAAATCCAACTTTTGCAGCCTTCTTCTGAACCTTAACGGCCTCCATTAATGCCGGCATTGCCTTTGGAATATTTTTCATTTCCCTGGAAATCTGATGGTGAGACTCACTTTTCACCTGGGGTTCACTTCCGTTTTTTTCCAGACGTTTAATGGCATCCCAATTTATTTCAACCTTTTTAGGATCAAAGTCAGCTTTGTCTGAAAAAACATGGGGATGCCTTCTTATCATTTTTTCATTGATAACCTTAATGACATTATTCATGTTAAATCGACTTTTTTCACTTCCGATTTCCGCATGAAAAACAATTTGAAACAGCAAATCTCCTAATTCTTCAGTGAGATTCTCCCAGTCCTCGTTGTCAATGGCTTCAATAACTTCATAGCTTTCTTCCAGGAGACAATTTTTCAGGCTTTCGTGGGTTTGAATCCGATCCCAGGAACACCCATCGTCACTCCGAAGGGTCTTCATTATGGCAAGGGTACCGTTAAAACCGATGTTTCCATTCTTTTCAGCCGGGACATAGAGACTGGTAAGATGATTAATTTCATCCACCCAATCCAGCTCATAAAGAGAAATTTCTTTTACTATTTCTTCCCCGGGAATTCCTGAATTAATAAGGAGCACCACTTTTTTTTCAGGATCGTAAATCTCCATCAGTCCAAGCTTTAGTTCGGATGCCATGTATTTATCATATACCTGGGTTATTAATAAACCAACCCCGGGATCTGGCGGATTCTGCTTGAAATCAAAAGCATCCATGATTTTAATTCCTTGGATCGGGTCTTCTTCCAGTGCATTCATGGTCACATCTACAAAGCTTACCCCTGGACTGATATGATAATCTACTCCTTGAAGTTTTGCAACTTTTATGAGTATCTCAACGGTTTTTTCTCCGAATAAGGGATTCCCCGGCACCGCATAGACAATGTCCTGTCCTTCTTTTGCCACCATCATGAGTTTTTCTACAATCTTTTCGTAAACATCCTCAAAGGATTCTTCTGTTTCATAAAAAGCATCAAAACTTTCATAGGAAATTTTTTCTTCCCGAATAAAATCCATAACAGGATGGATTTCTGTTCGAAAGAAATTTTTATTAGTACTTTTAAGTAATTTTAATGTTTCAAGGGTTATCTGACCGGGATTTCCAGGTCCTAACCCTACAATATCAATGCGTGACATGGTTCACTTCCTTTTCTGAAATTAAATCTTAGCGTCGGTTTCTGGGTTTTTTTCGACCTGGAACCAATCGATTAATGCGATCATACACAAGAATAAGACGCTGATGTCCAGGAAAATATCCGATTTCCTCTTCGGTAATTCCTTTAATGAGAATCATGATAATTCCATAAACACAAACCGCAACAACAAAGGCGATAATAAGCCCTAAAAAGTTCCCTGCAATGGATGAAACAAAGTTAAATGTATAAAAGGTAATGAGTCCCATTATAACCGAGGCAAACAAGGGCTTAACCAGAGTATGGAATAAATCGATGCGTACTCCTGTAAAACGCCTGACTGAAAGGAAATTGGCAATGGTTAAATAGGCAAATGTGATAATGGTACTGAGAACAATCCCATAAATATTAATGGAAGGAATGGACAGGAATATCCAGCCGGTGATAAACCGTATAATAATGGCCACCCCTAAGTTAATGAGAGGCACACGAAAGCGGTCAATGGACTGAAGGATACTCTGAAAGGTATTTGACAGCATCATAAAAATAGTCGCATAGGATAGCGTACTTAGTATTGCACCACCATAGGGGGATCCTGGGAACAGAAGATTGAAAATACCATAGGACAGTACCGACAATCCGATACAGGATGGAAATGCCACAAGTAGAATAATACGAATGGACAGAACAATCTTTTTATTCGTTTCCTTACGATTCCGTAGAACAAACGACTTGGAAATCGTTGGTATCATTGCAATCGCGAGGGTTCCGCTGAGAATCAATGGCAAATTAATGAGAATTTCCGCATTACTGAAATCCCCAAACATAATGGTCGCATCTACTGCCCCAAAACCGGCTAAGCCCAATCTTGTAACATAGATAAACGAGTCAATGGTAGAAAACATTGAAACCAGTGCTGAAGTCAGGGTGACTGGAATTGAGATAATCAGCAATCGTTTCAAAAGAGCTCTGTTTGAACGTTGTCTCCTTTTTTTTCTTTTTTTCAGAAGACGGTAATTTTTCTTTACAAACGCTCTATAAAGATAGCCCATGAACATGGCTGAAACAAGCCCACCGGCAGTGGCTCCAAAAACAGCACCCCCTACGCCCATACCAACCCCAAAACTTCTCACGAAAATCCAGCATAGAAAAACCCCGAGAATAACCCGGACAATCTGTTCAATGATCTGTGAAATCGCCGTAGGGGTCATAATCTCAAATCCCTGAAAAAAACCTCTATAGGCAGAACAAACTGAAATAAACAGTGGTGCTAATGCAATCGCCACAATGGCCGGATAACTTTCCGATGTCCAGTTGGCGGTTTCAATGATCCAGTCTGCTCCAAATAATAAGAAGAGACTAGAGATGCATCCCATAATAACAAGGGAAGCCATAGAGAGCTTAAAAACCCGATGGGCTGTTGCATACTCCCCTTTTGCAATATTTTCCGAAATCATTTTAGAGATGGCCAATGGTAACCCTACGGTTGATACCATTAACAATAGATTATATATATTGGTAACATTCGCATAGATTCCATTCCCATAGCTTCCTACCATTTGATACAGCGGAATTTTGAAAAAGAGACCCAGAAGTCTGGATAATATTCCGGCAGCAGCTAAGATGCTGGCGCCTTTTAAATAATTGGATGTTTTATCTGACATTGATAATCCTCTTTATAATTATTTTTCTGGACACCATAATGTTGATGTTCCTCACAGATTGTTTTTTATTATAACCTTTTAATCAAACGGTGGCAATATAAAAGCACTGGAACATGTTCCAGTGCCTGGCATTTTTATTTAATTAATTCTATTTTCATAAACTTTTACATTTAAGTCTTTTTTCAGTTGGACAATATAGGTTGCCAGAGGTGTGACAATATCTTTAATTTCAATTTTTTGTTTTTTCAGAAGGTCATCGGTAAATTTCGTAAAGGCTGTTGCTGCCTTTTCGCTCTTGGCTGCTTCGGTAACCTCTGTTTTCTTGTCTTCTAAACTTGGAATTTGACCTTGTGTTTTATCATATACATATATAATATGATATCCAAAATCGGTTTTTACCGGCTGGCTTACGCCACCCTTTTCCAGAGCAAAAGCGGCTGCTGAAAACTCAGGCACCATCTTTCCATAGGTAAAGGCCCCTAAATCCGTAGCTTCTTTAACGCCGTCCACTGTTTTATATTTTTCAATGAGGGCATCAAACTCTTCGGTTGTTTTCACATTTTTAGCTTCTTCGTAAATTTGTTTAGCCAATGTTTCATCCGTGGCTAAAATATGTTTCGCTGAAACAGTACTGGTGTCATAGGATTGTTTATTGTCCTCATAATATTTTTTAACTTCACTGTCACTGACTGTGACCTTGCTTGCCAAATCCGACTGAATGACTGTGGTTGCTGCTGCAGCTTTAGCATCCTGTTGTTGAAACTCTCGGAATTTTGCCACTGTGAGATATTTTTGATCGAGATATTTTTGCAGCGCTTCATCTCCTGGTATCAGAGTGTTCACAAACGCAGTCTGACTTGCCATGTTGCTGTCAATGGCTTCCTGTGGCACAGTTAATTTATTATCCTCAGCGTATTTAATCATTGCCATTTGTTGAGCAATGGTATTAAATATGGTTTGGTTGGTGGTTTTTACAGTCGCTGCATCTGTTGCCAACGGTTTTTGCGTTTGATAATAAGTGAGCAGCTCTTCATTGGCTAAACGATAATTATAGAGATCTTTTTTTATATCTTCTCCATTAATTTTACCTACTACGGTGTTTAATTCTTTGCTGGGATCGGCTCTTAATGCAGTGTCGTAATTTGTTGACACAGTATTGGCATACTCATTATTAACAATAAATTTTGTCATAAAGGCTTCAAAGGATGCCGCATCCGTATTGTATGTTGCAAGGGTAGCATTATATTTATCTTCCCCAACCAGGCTCGTTTTAAGATTAGTAATCATGGTTGTTGCCTGTGTTCCAAGAGCAGCCTCATCAACTGTGACTCCATCCTTTTTCCCTTGGGCGGTCATGGTTTCCACTCTGACTAAATCATTTAACACATCTTTTTTAAGCTGAACAAGCTCTGTGCCTTTGGGAAAGGTCTGGCCATTGGAATCAAAATACATCTGGTAATAAGCCATGTAATTATTAAATTCTTCTTTGAGTATTTTATTTCCGTCAACTTCCGCCACTGTCTGTTGTTTATCCTTCTCAGGATCCACTTTAACCAGACTGCATCCAGAACCTAACAAACCGACAATGATTGTAACTGCCAGTAATATAACCAATATCCGTGATTTTTTTGTTTTCATGTAGCTCTCCTCTTATTTCATAAAATCTTAATTAGTATAACATAAAGCCGTTGCCAGTATAACATAGAACAGTTTCTTTTTTTCTTAATTTTTTTCAGGAGCCAGCATTTCAAGAAAATTGCCCAATTCCCTTAAAAAGACCTGATCCTGTTCATGTTTTAATACAATACGCCAGCGAAGCTGTTCCCCCTTACCGGCGTTAAACTTAATATTATACTGATCAAAAAGTTTATTCATGAGTTCAGGTTCTGGTATTGGGACCTCTCTTGAGCCATCAAAAGTAAAGAGAACACTGTGACCGCGGTCACGAATCTCAGTCATCCCCATAGATCTCCCCAAATGCTTAATCATTGCCAAAGCCATGAGGTTATAGACACCATCCGGGATTTCTCCAAAACGGTCTAAAAGCTCATCCTCCAGCTCATCATAATCTGCTTTAGACTTAACATAGGATAACTTTTTGTAAATGTCATACTTGAGTTCTTCATTGCTGATATAGTTTTCGGGAATATAACTGCTCACATCCAAATTGATAATAAGCTCACTTGGGATAAAGGCCTTTTCATCACCCATTCGTCGATGAACGGCTTCCTCAAGTATCCGACAATAAAGTTCATAGCCGATGGTTGCCAGATTTCCCGACTGGGCGGATCCTAAAATATTCCCAGCGCCTCTTATTTCCAGGTCCCGAAGGGCAATCTTAAAGCCTGATCCAAAGGCCGTAAAATCTTTTATGGCTTTTAAACGCTTCTGAGATATTTCAGAAAGCACTTTTGGTTTGTGGGTCACATAGGCATAGCCCTGAACATCTGAGCGCCCTACCCGGCCACGAAGCTGATATAATTGGGAAAGCCCCATTTGATCACCGTTATCAATAATAAGGGTATTGGCGTTTTTTATATCCAGTCCTGATTCAATAATCGTTGTGGTTACCAGCATATCATAGTCTTCTTTAAGAAAATCCACCATAATGTCCTCAAGGTCCGGACCCGACATACGTCCGTGAGCCACCACAATCCGCGCTTCCGGTACTAGCTTTTGAAGCTTTCTGGAAACCTCAAAAATATCGTGAATACGATTGTGGACAAAGAAAATCTGTCCCTGCCGACTGAGTTCCCGTTCAATGGCATCTTTGACAATGGCCGGGTTGTATTCCATGACATAGGTCAGAACAGGTCGCCTGCCGGCTGGCGGTTCATCAATAACACTCATATCCCGAACCCCTACCATGGACATGTGAAGGGTTCTTGGAATAGGGGTGGCACTCAGGGTCAGAACATCCACGTTTTCCTTAAGCTGTTTAATCCGCTCTTTATGCCGGACTCCGAATCGCTGCTCCTCGTCGACAACAAGCAACCCTAAATCTTTAAAAATCACATCCTTTGATAAAAGGCGATGGGTTCCGATAATCAGATCCATTTGTCCCGCTGCCAGTTCTTTTAAGGCTTGTTCCTGCTCTTTTTTTGTTTTAAATCGGCTGAGGAGCCCGATATTTACCGGGTATTTTTTAAATCGATCGATTGCGGTTTGGTAATGCTGTTGGGCCAGAATGGTGGTAGGTACAAGAAGCACCACCTGCTTGCCTTCCATTACTGCCTTAAATACAGCCCTAAGGGCTACCTCTGTTTTTCCATAACCGACATCCCCGCAAAGAAGCCGATCCATAGGCCTTGGCGTTTCCATATCCGCCTTAATTTCCTCAACAGCCTGGAGCTGATCATTTGTTTCCATATAAGGAAACGATTCTTCGAATTCGGTTTGCCAACTGGAATCCGGCCCATAGGCATACCCCACCAGACTTCGTCTTTTAGCATAGAGAGCAATGAGCTCATCTGCCATATCTTCAACGGCTGCTTTCACCCGGGACTTTGATTTATTCCAGTCATTGGTTCCCAGTTGGTTGATTCTCGGTTTTTTCTCTCCGGTTCCAACATATACCTGAATGGCTTCCATTTGATCCACAGGGCAATAAAACCGGGCATCATTGGCATATTCAATGACAATCAGATCCTTAATGGTTTTGTCAATTTTAAGTTGCTCGATGCCCCGGTAAATTCCAATACCGTGGGTATCATGAACCACAAAATCCCCTTGGTTCAGTTGGGTAAACGAATCTATTTTTCGGCCCTTAATACGTTTTCGTCTTTTTCCGGAAAGGGATTCTTTTAGAATTTCACTTTGATTAATACAAACAAGCCCATCCTCCGGAAGTTCAAAACCGCTTTCCAGTTCTCCAACGGATAACTGAATTCCCGGGCTGGCCCCAGTTGTAAAATTATGTATATCAGCTTCGGTGATGAGCTGTCTTAATTTTTCAAGTCCGGCCTCATCCCGGGCCCGGAGATTAATAATGGCATTTTTTTTCAGTTGTTCCCGGATAAATTGAGTAAACAGTGGGATCTGCCCAAGAAAAGAATCAATATCCTTGGCTTCCATATCCAGGGAAATCCCTTTTTTCCCTTTTGATGTGAATAAGTGGAGTTTTAGCTGAGCCTGGCTTTCCATGACTTTTTCAATTCTTGAAAGGGAATAAAATTTGTTCTGTTCCTCGGGGAACATAAAAAATTCATGCATAAGCGTTTCAAAATTCCGCTGGATTTTTTCCTGGAATAACACCTGAGATTCTCTAATCCGAGGGGGTTCATCCCAGATACAAACACAATCTCCCAGATAATCCACAAAAGATGCTTCGCTTTTAATAAAGGAAATCAAGGTTTCATCATGGGCACCGGGATCTTCGGTCATTCGCTCAAGTAATCCTGCATACTCCGAAACGTTGTCATAACGTTTTTCCATAAGGGCCAGGGCTTTTTTGCGTTCATCTGAATCCAGGATAATTTCCCGGCCAGGCGGTATCCGAACACGATCAACCTCCTGGGTCGATAATTGTGTTTCCGGATCAAAACATCGAATGGACTCAATGGTATCTCCAAAAAATTCGATCCGATAAGCATTTCTTCCGATGGGTGGAAATACATCTAAAATTCCGCCTCGGTGAGCATATTGCCCTCGTGCTTCAACCTGATAGACTCCGTTATATCCTAAAGCAAAAAGACGATCCACCAATACCAGGGGATCCCACAATTCTTCCAGCCCCAGGCTAAATGCAAGTTCCTGGAACTTTTCCAGAGGCATGCATTTTTTCAGGAGAGCCTCAACGCTTGTCACCACAACTTCCTTGTTCCCTAATAAAATCATTTCGAGAACAGCCAAACGTTGTTGATTAATCTCCTGGCTATGGACATCTGCAAAATAATCATGAATGGATTCCATGGGAAAATAAAGCACTTTTTCCTGAAGCATCTTTTCGATGGCTACCGCTTTTTTTTGTGCCAGATAATCGGTGGCAGTCACATAAAGAATCCGTTTTTCCTGATTATTGTAAATTAATCCGGTCAATACTTCCTTAAGGCTGTTATTCATATTGGAAAGGTTCACAATTTCCCCAGGTGTCAATGCATTAAGAATAATTTTTGTCTTTTCCAACCCCAGAAGGTCCTCATACAGTAAATCCATTTGTCACTTCTTTCTTTTTCTAAACACTGATAGCCCAGGTTTTGAAACCCGGGCTTTTGATTTTACTATCTTTTTCCATATTATTTTTTAATTGTTTTCTTCTATTTCTGTGGTGGTTGGTTTTTCAGGATTTTTGCGAACATTAATCTGGTTCATTGCCAAATCCACACCATCCTTCACAAAATAATCCACCCCTTTGGAGACCTCTATGACTGCATCTTCCATGGGAAGTAGCTCACTTTTTGCAAAACGCCCTAAAACGTAATTCACTAAATCGGAGCAGTCCTCGGGTTTACCGATGCCAATCCGGATTCTTGGAAAATCCTGGCTTCCCAAACTCTGAATAATGGAACGCATTCCATTATGAGTGCCTCCGCTGCCATGCTGACGTATCCGGACATCTCCGGGAACAAGGTCAATATCATCGTAAATAACCAATAGATTTTCCAATGGGACCTCATAAAAATTGACAAGTCCGGACACACAAAGACCACTATTATTCATAAAAGTAGTGGGTTTGGCCAGCATAATTTTCTCTCCAAACTCACGATAAACTCCGGTTAAGCCATTTTTTTCCTTCTTATTTACAGTAACACCTTTTTTTTCACTCAGGTGCTCAATGGCTTGAAAGCCCATATTATGTCGGGTCATATCATATTTACTTCCGATATTTCCCAATCCCACAATCAAATACATGATTTTCTGCCAATCCTAAACGTATCTTCCAACAAATAGCTTGCTGAGGGAACGTCCAAAATGGACATAATCAATGGCTCGACCAAACAGGGTGCCAGTGGAAAGGATTTTTATTTTTTCAATTTGTTTTTCTTCAGGAATAACCAAAGTGTTCAATGTCACGAGTTCTTTAATTGATGAATCCTGAATGCGTTGGATCGCAGGTCCTGAAAAAACGCCATGGCTACAGGCTGCATAAATAGAATTAGCGCCAAGGTCCATCAGTGCGTTGGCCCCGGAAGTAATGGTTCCGGCAGTATCAATCATATCATCAATCATAATGCAGTTCTTCCCTTTAACATCCCCAATAACATTCATCACTTTGGTTTCGTTTGGACGGGGACGATCTTTATCTATAATTGCAAAAGGACAACACAGGTGACGTGCCAGGTTACGGGAACGCTTAACACTCCCGACATCCGGAGATACTACCACCATGTTTTCCATATTTTTTTCTTTATAATATTCGGTAATAAGCCCTCCACCAGATAAATGATCCACTGGGATATCAAAGAACCCCTGAATCTGGTTGGAGTGAAGATCCATGGCGATCACACGATCTGCTCCGGCTGTGGTTAAAAGGTTGGCCACTAATTTTGCGGTAATCGGATCACGGGATTTTGCTTTACGATCCTGTCTTGCATAACCGTAGTAAGGTATGACTGCATTAATTCGTCCTGCTGAAGCGCGTTTCATTGAATCAATGAGAATTAATAATTCCATGAGATTATGATTCACAGGGGCTCCTGTGGACTGGATAACAAAAACATCTGCGCCACGGACAGATTCAAAAACATTAACCCCAATTTCCCCATCACTAAAAGAGACAACCTCTGCGTTACACAGCTGTACTTCTAAATAGTCTGCAATTTCATTTGCCAGTGGGAGGTTTGCATTCCCGGCAATAATCTTAATTCCACTATACTTTCCATCCATAATTTCAGTACCTCACCTTAATTTTCTTTATTCTATAATAATGACATGATTCATAAAATTAGCAAGCTTATTTTTTCAAATAACCAACCTTATTGATCTGTCGTGCTCTTGCAATGGCTAAGCTCTCTTCCGGCACATCATCGGTAATGGTGGATCCGGCAGCAATATAGGCGCCTTCCTTTACAGTTACAGGGGCAATAAGATTTGTATTACACCCGATAAACGCGTTTTTTTCCACAGTCGTCCGGTATTTTTTCTTGCCGTCGTAGTTCACAAAAACTGTTCCGCATCCCAGATTTACATTTTTACCAACGTCCCCATCCCCAATGTAAGTCAGGTGAGCCGCCTTTGATCCGTCGGCCATGGTGGAATTTTTCACTTCAACAAAATCGCCAACTTTACAGTGCTTACCGATTCGGCTTCCTGGTCGTATATAGGCATAAGGTCCGACACTGGTGTCATCATCCACAGAGCTGTCTAAAATAGTTGAATTTTGGATCGTAACATGATCTCCGATTTCAGCATTAACCAAACGGCTGTTGGCACCAATCAGACAATCTTTACCAATTATTGTTTTTCCTTCGAGAATAACTCCGGGATATAAGGTACTGTCCTGTCCGACAATGACTTCACACCCAATATAGGTGGCACCAGGATCAATCATAATGACCCCATTGTCCATGAGACTTGAATTAATCCGTTTTTTCATCACAGTTGCTACCTCTGAAAGTTGAACCTTGGAGTTAATGGCCTGGATATCTTCAGGATCCGGTGTCATATAGGTGCCGGTTGTTCTGCCCATTTGACGCATAATCTCAATCACATCGGTAAGATAATATTCACCCTGGGTGTTGTTGGTATTGAGTTCTTTTAAGGCCAGGATCAAAGTCTGAGCGTCAAAGCAATACATCCCGGAATTAATTTCCCGGATTTTTTTCTCTTCCACCGTGGCATCCCGCTCTTCTACGATTTTAATAAGCTCATCTGCCTGGTTTTTCACCATTCTTCCATAACCTGTAGGATCCTCGAATTCTGCAGTGAGCACTGTGGCTCCATGACCTCTGGCTTCGTGCTCTGTCACCAGACCCTTTATGGTTTCCGGGCGGATCAGTGGTGCATCTCCTACCAGTACAATGAGATTCCCCTGCAGGTCCTTAAAAAAAGGCAATGCCTGTAAAACAGCATGTCCTGTACCCAGCTGTTCCTTCTGGAGTATAGTGGCAATTCCGGGACAAAGGCTGGTTTTAACTTCATCAGCCTGATAACCCACAACAACAGCAACATCGGCTATTCCTGAACCTTTACTGGCATCAACCACATAATCCAGAATATTTTTTTCGCAAACCTGATGGAGCACTTTTGATTTTTGAGACCGCATCCGAGTTCCCTGACCGGCTGCCAGGATAATTGTCTTTGATTTCTTCATGGTTTTATACTCTCCAATATTATCAATTTATTAACAACAAAAAAAGGGAACTGATTCCCCCTTTTTTATATCTTATTATTCTTCTTCGTAATCTACTTCTAGTTCTACTTCTTCGATTTCTTCTTTGACCGGTTGGATATCATCTTCTATGGCTTTTTCGAAAGCTTTCAGTACCTTTTCCTGCATTTCACGACGGGTACCCATGTTAATGGGATGTGCGATGTCTTTAAACTCGCCATCCGGGGTTTTTCTACTTGGCATTGCAATGAAAAATCCACTTTGCCCTTCAATCACTTTGATATCATGAACAACAAATTGGTCATCAAAAGTAACCGAAACAATCGCTCTCATTTTACCTTCTGGATACGTTTTTCTTACTCTTACGTCCGTTATTTCCATTTCGTAGTAATCCTTCCCCTTTGAAATAAAATCATCTGTCTAACCTTATACACATACTATCACAAATTTAGAAATATTAAAACAAAAACCTCAATTTTTTTGAATCAATAACATTTTTTTTAAGGGCTGATCATCCAGCATCCCATACCTCTGGAATAAAAACAGCGACTCCTAATTACACTCCTTATTAAATGCCCTAAATATAAGTGAGGTTTTTTGCTACTTAGAATACAGAGAAACCTTTAATCCGGCACCATCCATATCATCATCGTCCATAATAATAAGAGGAGTAAAATTGTCCACAAGCTTTTCCACCGGCAATTTTGTCACAAAAATAATACAGATCCCCATTACCTTTGCACCGACTTCTTCCATGAGATTTGTCATCCCCTTGGCAGTCCCTCCGCCTTTCATAAAATCATCAATAATTAAAACCTTTTTTCCGATTAAGTCAATGCGGCGGCTCAGATACATGGTCTTAATTTTATTCGATGAACCTGAGATATAATTAACGCTGGTGGTTGCGCCTTCCGTCACCCGATTTGATCGTCTGATCAGGCCCATGGGCACATTAAGATAACGTGCTGTTTCAAGTGCTGCCGGAATTCCTTTCGTTTCTGAAGTAACCACATATTCAATACCCTGGTCTCTGTATTTTGATGCAATGATCCGACCAATGTTTTGAGCGTATCGCGGGTTGGAAAGAATGTCGCTATAATATATAAACCCTCCCTGGATCCTGCGCCAGGGCTCAAGAAGAAGCTTTGCAACTTCATCCAGAATTCCCACTTCCTCAGATGTCGAAACTTCCGGATGATAAACCACTCCCCCTGTAGCACCTGAGAATGTTTCCACAGAACCCACACCAATGATCCGAAAAGCACTTTTAACAATAGCAACATCTTCACAAACGCTTGATTTCCCGGCATCTAAAAGATTAGTAAAATAATTATAGCTAAAGACCTCGTTGGGATGATCCGATAATATCTTAGTTATAATACTGATTCTTTCGTTTTTCTTCATTTCCCACCTGTGTTGATTTTTTTAAAAATCCGAACATTATTTTAGATATTCATAATTTTATTCATATTTTATGAAAAGCGCAAGTTATTTTTAGCCTTTACTCAAGTGAAACTCCTGTGTTATAATTTCTGATGAAGTGTTTAAAGGGGTTTATAAGGACCTCTCTGATCATTTTATTCTATTTAAGCAGGAAAAAAAAACACAAACAAATGAGTTATTAAGAATTTATTAAGAAATTCATTGTTTATTAAGGAGCTAATATTATGAAAGCACAACTTGAAAAAAAATTCAACAAACCCATACATAAATTATTCTTCATTGGCATCGGTGGAAGCAGCATGAGTGGTCTTGCCACAATGTCTTTATCACAGGGTTTCTCCATTGAAGGTTCTGACATGATTACCTCAGCCTACATTGAAAAATTAGAGGGTCTTGGCATCCCTGTACATATTGGCCATGATTATAATAATATTCCACTAGATACCGATTGCGTGGTTTATTCTGCGGCTATCCATGAGGATAATCCGGATATGATTAAGGCAACCGATTTAGGTCTGCCAAAAATTGAACGTTCGGATTTTCTCGGACTTTTTTCTCATATTTTTGATAAAACCATTGCTGTTTCAGGAACCCATGGTAAAACCACCACTTCTTCCATGGTGGCCTGTCTTCTTCACCAGGCCAATTTAAACCCCAGCCTAAGCATTGGAGGAACTCTTGACGAATTCGGTGGTAATGCGGTGGTTGCCTCAAAGGACTTTTTTGTAGTTGAAGCCTGTGAATATGTTGATAGCTTTTTAAAGACATCCCATTCCATTGGCATTATTACCAACATTGAAGCGGATCACCTTGACTACTTTACCGGCGGTCTTCCTCAAATCAAAGAATCCTTTCATAAATTCGGTAAAATTTTGCCATCAACGGGTATCATGATTGCCTATGGGGATTCCCAGGATGTTTTAGATGTTGTTAAAGATCTTGCCTGTCCGGTTGTTACCTATGGTTTAGATCCCAGGAATGACTGGCATCCGGAAAACATTGAATATGACAAAATAGGGAAACCCAGCTTTGACGTATTTAAAGGAAATGATTTTTATGGTCATTACCAGCTTATTATTCCCGGGGAGCATAATGTTCTGGATGCCCTTTCTGCCATTATCTGCGGTGACTTCCTGGGAATCCCGGTTGAAACCTCTATTATTGCCATGGCACGCTTTACCGGTGCTAAACGTCGGTTCGAATTCCGTGGTGAAGTCAATGGTATTAATGTTTATGAGGATTACGCCCATCATCCTACTGAACTAAAGGTTGTTGTGGATGCCTGCCTGAATTATGAACATCATAAGCTTTGGGTTGTTTTCCAACCCCACACTTACTCCAGAACTTTCTTTTTCTTTGATAACTTTGTGGATGCCTTTTCCAAAGCGGACTTTGTCATTCTTAATGATATTTATTCGGACCGTGAAGCCAATGACTGGAACATTTACTCTGAAGATCTTCAAAAAGCCATTGAAGAAAAATATCATATTCCAACAGTGACTATTGCTGCATTTAAGGATATTGTTGATTATCTCACCGATCATTTATGCCCCAACGATTTAGTTCTTGTTGCCGGCTCACAAACCATTAATCATGTGGCCTTTGACCTGGTTGAAAGGTTAAAAGAAATCCATAATTCTTGACTTTCTTTCATGATTAGGTTATCCTAAAACTGTAATCATACTATTTTTAGGAGGTTCTTATGGAGCAGTATAACAACAAAGCAACGGCGTCACTGGTATTAGGGATTGTTTCAGTTGTATCAGTTGTATTTTCATTATTGTGGTTTTTTTCACTGATTGGTATTGCCTGTGCCATTGTGGGTTTAATCTTCGGTATTCAGATCCGAAAAGCCGCCCAACTGGAAGGGTTTACACCCAGCGGTACAGCTAATGCCGGTTTTATTCTTTCTATTATTGGCCTGGCCCTGTGTGCACTTGCTTTTGTTGTTTGTGTTGCCTGTGTCGGATTATTAAGTACCGCTGCTATTCTCTAAACAACTAATTTTAATAGACGATGGATATCATTTATTAAAATTAAAAAGTAAGTTCTGGGGACAATCGTAACATCAGTTGGCTGCATCATGGCGAACAGGCGCCAGCCTGTACGATCATGCAGCAGCCAACGATTTACCATTGTCCCCAGAACGGGTTTGTCAACAAACTCTATAGACGATCCCGATCGTCTATTTTTTTATTGAATCTGTTATTTTTTAAACATTAGCGAAAGGAAGACTATGTATCCCATTATCAGATTTTTCAACTTTTCCATTCCCACCTTTGGAATTTTTTTCCTTCTTGGGGTGGGAGCTGCTTTCCTGCTGGCCATTTTCACTGCCAGAAAATATGAAATACCAACCATGGACGCCATGTTTTTTGGGCTTTTCGGAATCATCGGTGGCATTGTCGGGGCAAAGCTTCTCTATATTATTGTTGCGCTTCCCACCTTTATAACCCATCCGGAGACGATTATTCTAATCCTCACCGGCGGTGCAGTTTTTTACGGAGGTCTCATTGGCGGCATTCTTGGTGGTTTTCTTTATACTGCTATTTACCGTCTCAAAACCATTGAATATTTCGATATGGCGGTTCCCTGTCTGGCACTTGCCCAGGGTTTTGGACGCATCGGCTGTTTTTTTAACGGATGCTGCTACGGTGTTCCCTATGAAGGTTTTTGTTCCGTTACCTACCCAGTGGGCTCTTATCCGCCCGCAGGAATCGGGCTTTTTCCAGCCCAGTTAGTGGAATCTCTTTTTCTCTTTATTCTGACCTTTGTTTTGTTATGGGTGTTAAAGAAGAGCAAAACTCCCGGTTTTACTACAGGCTTCTATTTAATCGCCTATGGCATTTTCCGGTTTATTAATGAATTCTTTCGCTCTGATCCCAGAGGCTCATTTTTATTTCTTTCAACTTCCCAGTGGATCAGCCTGTTTGTTATCACACTTGGCATCTTGTTTTTCCTGAAAATCCCACAAAAACTTTATGAAAAACATTGGAAAAAATAGTTGTTTTGATTTTTTTGGGGTATAATCATTTAAAGAAATAATTTTATGGAGGTTTTATTATGAATGCGCTTCAACCCTATTATAATGGCGGGATTGGCTCTG
>Ga0209540_10000420_pt1 | contig 40869 bp, 36 predicted proteins | sample BarGraIncu01121A_FD_184501 | JGI IMG/M metagenome (GOLD analysis project Ga0209540, IMG submission 184501) | Arctic peat soil microbial communities from Barrow, Alaska - Barrow Graham LP Incubations 011-21A (SPAdes) (version 2) | ecosystem: Environmental > Terrestrial > Soil > Wetlands > Peat... | reverse complement strand
TCAAATGGCATAGAATAAGTGGAATATTTTGTACCTGTCAAATAGATTTCCTGACAAAAATCCTTAATTATTTGATAAAAGAGAGGAAAGTATCATTAAAAAGGAATGGAATCTGTCAAACTTGGGTTATAATCTTTCTGTATGTCAAGCCCTGTCGGATGGTACGTAAAACTGGCGGAGTTAGGGATTGATATTTGTGTTCCTCGTGGTATTGAATTCAAAAAAAGGCTGACATATCGAAATTATTAAAACATGAATGAATATTATATATGATCTTCGTTTAAAATCATAGCGATTTTGTTTTTAAGATCTGGCAGGTCATTTTCAATAACAGCCCAGACAACATCTGCATCAATCCCAAAATAACGATGGGTCAGGATATTGCGCATTCCAATGATCTTTGACCATGGAATTTCATTGTGTTTTTCCCTGAAACTTACTGAGAAAGAGCGCGTTGCTTCTCCGATCATCTGGAGATGATGTACCATCCAGACTTGAATTAGTTCTTCACGTTCAAAGGCTTCTCTGCCAGAAGCTGCATATTTCTCAATCCGTTCGATTGCTTCCAGAATGTCAATTATGCGCTCCCGATCATCCCTCATAGTGGTTTAGCTTCCCTCAATACGTTGCTGCGGATACGTTCCCGAAGACCTTTCTCAGTAACAACATCCACTTTGCATGCCAGCAATTCCTGCAGATCCATTAAAAGTCCACCAAGATCAAGAAGGCTGCGACCGGGTTCCAGATCGACCAGAAAATCAATATCACTGTCTGTGTCAGCAACTTTTCGTGCCACTGAACCGAAAATACGCACATTATATGCCCCATGTTTTTTAGCTAAACGATAAATTAAATTGCGTTTATCAAGGAGCAGTTTTTCGAGGTTCATAATTAATAATATCTCTTGCATCATGATTAAATTTTTGGTTGTGTAAAAAAAATGGGAATAAGTACCATGAAAGCTGTCGATGATAAGCTTTAAAAGCACTCTAATAGTACAGATGTTATAGATGAAAAGGCTGGAAAATAACACCACTATTTCGACAGTATCGCTTGTGAAATGCCAGGGCTATGAGAATTCAAACGTAGAAGCGGCGATAGAAAAAGCGCTGGAACTTATCGGGGGTATTGAACATTATGTTAGGTCGGGCGATAGTGTTCTCTTAAAGATCAACCTCCTGACCGGGGACATCCCTGAAAAAGCAGTTACCACCCATCCGGCAATCGTTCGCGCAATGATACGCCAGGTACGTAAAGCCGGAGGCATCCCTTTAGTAGGTGATTGCAGCGGCTATGAAGGAAAACCAAATCAAAACAGGTATTTGGACGCATGCCGCAGTTCTGGTATAATGCAGGTATGCGAGGAAGAAAAAGCACAGATCGTACACCTCAGCGCAGAATCTATCGAGGTAAGAAATGAGAGCGGTCGCCTGTATAAAAACTTCATTTTATCAAAGCAGGTCATGGATGCTGATATATTGATCTCCCTGCCAAAACTCAAGACCCATGGGCTGACATTATTTACCGGAGGGGTGAAAAATAATTTCGGTTGTATAACCGGGCTCAATAAAGCAAAAATGCACCTTCGCGCACAGGATCCGGAAACATTTTCCCAGATGCTTGTGGATCTGCTAGGCATAGTTCAGCCTGATCTGACCGTTATGGATGCAGTGGTTGGCATGGAGGGAAACGGTCCAAGCAACGGCACTCCAAAAGAGGTCAATGCGATCCTTGCGAGCATTGACCCGGTGGCTCTTGATGCAGTAGCCTGCAAGATGGTTGGCATTGACCCGTTCATGGTGCCTTCCACGCGCCTGGCGCACGAACAGGGTATGGGAACGGGCGATATTTCAAACATCACTATTGTGGGAGAATCCCTGGCGAACATGCACATTGATGACTTTAAGTTTCCTTCGGGTACGGCATCATTTTTCCGTGCCAGGGGCTTGATGCGTTTTATACGAGGCATGTTAGTGGCAAAGCCCTATCTGGTAAAAGAAAATTGCCAAAAGTGCTGGATATGCGTGGAACACTGTCCTTCGGGTGCGCTATCAAAAAAGGGAGATTATCCTTCATTTGATCATAAGAAATGTATAAGATGCTATTGCTGCCAGGAATTATGTCCGGGAAATGCCATTGAATTGAAAACACCTTTCCTGGCAAGGTTTGTGTGAAAAGCAGGTGAAATTTTTCATAATAATGTCAATGACTACTAATCGCGATTAGTTAATTCTTAGACCTGGATCAGATGGATTTGCATGGATAACAATATCCGCACAATCCGTTTTCTATCCATTGAAAAATAACCGCAAAGTTCGCAAAGATTATTACAAAGACATTACCTGACTTTTGCTATCAGTATGATCGTATCATATGCAAAACCCAATCTCCCATTTTCAAGTCGTACGCGAAGACCTGTGCTGTCATCTGCAAGACTTTCCATCATCAAACGCCTTACAGTCCCGGTTTTGGCTTCATCAGTCCCCGCCCGTTTCATCCACTCTTCGAAATCCTGGGGAATGTCCCAGTGTGATATGTCTTTAATTTCTGCTCCTATATCAAGGAACATTTTTTGTATTTGACTTAACGCATAAATACGAACATGCGAAGGATCGCGCATTTTTTCAATTTCATTATGGAAGCGGCTTTTTTCACAATCCTGCGATGACACGCCATCCACAAGCACTATGCTTTCCCCGCATACCCTTTTCATTTCCCTGAGTGCCTTCTCCGGATTGGGAAAGTGATGGAATGCGAACCTGCATGAAACGATATCGAACGCCCGATCTGGAAAAGGCAATGACTCAACATCACAAAGAAGTAGATCAAGATTAGTAAGTCCGAATGTTTTCTCTTTTTCCCTGGCATGAAGGAGCATTTCGCGCGTAATGTCACACCCCACAACAAAATTTCCTTTTTTTGCAAATTCAAGCGCGAGGAATCCCGAGCCTGTGGCGATATCGAGAATCTTTTTCTTTTTCTTCACGCCGCTTCTTTCAACGATTCTTGAAAGATGAAATCCATCTACAAAAATATTGGCTTTCGAGTAAACTTCGGCCTGTTTTCCGAACTGCTTCATGGCGTTTTCTTTGATTCCCATTGCAGTGAATACTATGGGGAATGATAAATAATTTATGCACAGGCAAAAATACCTTTATTGACAATAGCAAATTTTAACCCACCACCACAATCCCAACCTGCCAGCGATTTACAATACCACCGAACATGTTAATGATTGTCAGGTTTAAATGATTTTTCCCAAACTTTACCCAAGCCTTCAGGATACTGCTCTTGATAAGTCTCCCTGCAAGATTTGTCTTTAGCCTGGAAACACCCGGCGAGTAATCCGTATAATTTCATGAGCGAAGATTGATCGAGCTTGGTATGGAAATATGCAATTTATTGTATCCAACATGGAATGGATATGAGACCATTGCAGGAGCAGTTGGGACATGTTGATCAGGTGGCAACGCTCAAGACAAAGGCGTGAGATGTTAGAATAAAAAACGCTATAATCTCTTTATTTACTTTATTTTATAAAAATATATTTTTTGTGTTCTATTTCTATACAATTTTTCATCTACTTTTGTTTGATTGATGCAGAGTGTTTTTTTTGTCAATAATTTATCTTCTTCAACCAGTAGTGCTTCATATTGTTCATCATACGAATGATTTTTTGCTAGTTCATTGAGTTTATCTTCAGTTTCTTGGAGTTTTTTGTCTATATCAGTGTATATATCAATATTACATTCTAATGCATATCTATGGGCATATTCATCAGCATATTTTTCTCTGATTATAGAGGATTGGGGGCTGTCATTAAGGAATCCTACGTTCTTTGAATGGTCAACATGACCTATTTCATGATATAAAGTAAAATTAAATGAATAATAATCTTTAAATTCATCTAAATAGGCAAGATAAATATCAGCATGATCTAATTGATTTGAGAAAAAAGATCTATTAGAACATCCCACGCTTTCCATATAACCTTTATATTTTTGGGGACACATTGAATTCAAAATGTCTGATTGTACAACATTAATAGATCTAATGTATCTGGAAATGTTGAGATCAGTATTATTCAAGGCTGTGAAAATCAAAGGAGCAGTATATTCATCGGCATTTATTGTAATTGAATTAATTTTTTCACCCCCATTTGGTGTTAACGAAACACAACCTAAAGCACTGACAAATGATATAATGAGAATAAAAAAAATAATTTGATCATTAACATCCCTATTCATAGTGTTACCATTAGTGTTAAAAGATAATTAATCTTAATAGCCAATTGTTCCTGTTCCGGAGAAGGAAGAGCAAATAAGTTACCCATTTTTTCTGTTTTTTAATATTTAATAAAAAATCATCAATATTTATATCTCTTCTATAGAAAACATTGGCATTTAATAAATGAGTTTCTATCGTTCTATCAGATAGGTTTTTCAGAACTTGAAGGAACTTCTCGAAATCCTTCTTTGAAAAGTCTTGGTATTAATACCATTTTTGCCAGCTTTTCGTGAAAGCTGTATGGGCCTGACCGGATTTGAACCGGTGGCCGCCCGGTTATGAGCCGGGCGCTCTAACCTGACTAAGCTACAGGCCCTAAAATTGTTGTCCGATCATTTGATTTATGTGCCAAATAATAGACGCCACCAACAGGGCTCGAACCTGTGACATCCTGGTTAACAGCCAGGCACTCTACCAACTGAGTTATAGCGGCATTATTGAGGTGACCCATAAAAGACATACTTTGATTTAAGCTTTTTGTTAATCCTAGCGAAATAATTTCCGGACTCTACAGTTAATCCTGGCTAACAAAAGGCTTAAATGCATTAAACCCCTTAAGAGAAATCCCTCAAAGTCCGGATAGTGTAGCGGCCTATCATGGAGGCCTGTCGAGTCTCCGACTCGGGTTCAAATCCCGGCCCGGACGTCAACCGTTAAGTGCAACGCCCTATCCAGTCAGGATATTAGACTTGGCTGGATAAAAGGGTTTTGGTTAGTTATTCGAGTGTTACTTGTATCCAATAACAAAACCTCTAGCCTTGGCCTTTTCATATCTAACATCTTAGCTAAGGTCTATCTACTATATTTACAGCCCATTAAAGTAATATAATAACCCATTAGAACTTAACAATAACCCACTAAAGTTAAGTTATAATCCACTAATAACCCACATGCTGTGGCTTTATTATTATTATAACCCGCAATGCTTATATGAATTATAAGAGATAAATAGAATTTTTCCCTCGTTTTTTTTCAAACAAAAAATCTTTTTTTCTATAAGGTAATTTAAAAAAAGAACAGATTTTAGTGAGTTAAAGGTGGAGCGTGCGGGTAATAGGTGGGTTATAACGGTATTTTGCTGGATTATAGGTGGGTTATAAGGCTGGAGTATTTATAACCCACAAATATAGCTCGACTTATTTTTAAATACGCGCCTTGATACCCACATATTTAAAGCTCTCAGGTGTATGCTCGACAACACATCCTGAGCTCTTTAGGAGTAGCAAACTACCCTCAACGTTTATATTTTGTTCACCTTGCGCGATACACCGCGCCTTTATCTCCTCTAAAGTTACTGGTCTCTTCAGATCATAATTCAGATCCCGGACTATGGATTCGATCTTGCGGTTAATATTATTCTTTTGTATATCATCGTTCGGACCGGTATATTGTGTTGATATCATTCCCTCCAGAGCCTCCGCTCTGAAACGGATGCAATGGGCCTTCGCGTATCCATGATAACATTGGCAGGTAAATCTGCCGGGGTCGCATACTATCACCCCGGCATCCCTCCAGTCCGATAAGCATCGCTCGACGTTGAAGTCATGCGCCTCAAGGAATTCCTCCAGTATATGCCTGGGTAAATCGAATGCCTCATATGTTTCGTCCTTTTGATTATAGACTTTAGCCCAAAGATGCCAACCTTTTATAGTATAGATCGCTTGGGAGTTCCCGCGTGGATCCCCGTTCTCGTCGAGTTGCTCTATATATTTAGTATTCGAGTCAATCCAGCCCTTCGTTACCTCCAGTGCGCGCCTTGCAATATCCTCAATTGGGCGTGTCTCTTGTAGGTGGAATAAGGTCTTTTTTACGATAGCTTTAGCATCCATCCGCTCTATTCCGATATCCCCGAATACTGATTCCAGTATTGTTCCAGCAACCGCTATCGCTGCGAATGTCTTTACCATCCTGTCGTAAGTTGTGTTCTTTTGTTTACCCATATAAACTATCGAAAATTTATAAGAGTCCTCCAGATACTGGGCTCCCTCCATAATCTTTTGTATCAGCAGAGGATACAAATGCCCCCAGTTCTTCTTATATCCTTCCTGAGCCAGGTCCACAGCCACTTTCGACTCCTCATTCTTTACGCCGAGTCCGCCTTTAATGCTGATGTTTCGCACCTGCGCTCCCTCCAATGTCTTGTTAGATGTTACGTCCGACTCACCGGTTGTTAATGCAACGGTCTTCCAGCTCGCAGACTCCTGTAAACCACCGTCTTTCTTACCTCGTAGTTTACCTTTTTCGTTAGATAACAGATATATCAGTTGCTCCAGAACGTCCTTATCAACCAGGGAGGTCTCATCGAGCCCTATCGGCAGGTCTGAGAATAACTCAGCATGTCTCTCCGCTCCCGTTTTGGTCGGATTTGCCGATTGTTCGATTGACTTAGGACGCGCCATCATTGATAGGGCAGCCCGCATCGGTATAGTCTTCCCAGCTCCGGATCCTCCCCATGAGTGCACCCAGAATGATTGCACATCGAGCCATTTAAGGATGGGTGGCGTCGCAGCACAATAAAATATAAACCGCGCCCGCTCGTATTTCAGAAACGGTTTCATGCACCGTACCCACTCGTCGAGAGTGCCTGCCGGTGTGAATGCATCAACTACAGTTGCACCAATTGTACTCATCACATCAACTACACTACCGTCATCAGAATACATCTTTGGCCCGATTACGAAGCTCTGCTTACCGTCAATTGTCTTCCAGCCATATTTGTTTACGAAGACGGTGGGTTTTGGTTTTTGATAATCGAGTGCATATAGGAAATATGCATTGATATCTCCCTTGTCTGCATCAGTAAACCTTAACCCATGACCTGTGAGCTCTATAACGTCGCGGGATAATAACATTTTCATGGACACCCATTCGGTTTTATCACGACCGAGTGCATCCTTATATGAAACCTCACACCACGTACCTTTATCATCGACATTATCACCGATGCGGGTCAGCCATGCTGGATTTGTGCAGATGCATTTAACCGAAATATCAGTCGATCCATCCTTAAATCGTTTGATGGTCCTGCGATGTATCCCCGCCTCATCATGATAGAACGGCTCCCTAGACTCATCCTCTGGCCGTCTAGTCTTCTTCTTGATGGTACACATATTAAAGTTACAATATCCCTCTTTAAAGGTCTCGCGCACTACCCGGCAAGATAGATGATAATCTGACTCGAATAATGACTTCACATTATCGATACGTAGCTGCTTGTCCTGAGGTGTCAAGCCGTCACATTTGTCGAGAAAATCGCGGGCCTTTTTGGAGGCAACCACCCAGGATGTTCCGATAAGCTTTGCTGCCAATACTATGGTCTGCACACCATAATACCTCCCTGTCGTCCTCCCGTTTGCTAAAAGCTTTTTCACACATGGAAAGTCTTTTAGCTCGGTATCAGAGAACGACATGTCAGCTAGATTATAATCATAGTTCATCTCGCACCGGCGCACCTCCGTCTCAATTGCGGATATTATCTGATATTCATATATTGCCACATCATATTCCCGTATCTCCGTTGGGAATATCAGAGGAAGAGAGCGCGGTTCTGGTATTGTATCCGGGATATTTGGGATTAACGTTTTAACATTACCATAAAACTTATCCGGTTGCTCCACGCCATCCTTCCCTTCAATCATCTCATCCCGCACAGATCCGAACTCCCGTATCTGACTACCATTTTTATAATGACGGAAGTTTAGCTTTTTGGGGTCGAGACTAAGCCCATTCTCCCCAGGATCAGCACCGGATCCAGTTAATATGATTGAACTCACTGTACTGCGGACAACCTGCATTACGTCAACATCATACTCCTTAATCTTCTTACCGAGCTCCTCGCTTATAGGGATGTTACGAGTATTCATGAATATTGATACATGACAACCGTTGCCGCCTGAGTACCCTAATATATATGGGATACTGTTCTTACCGCAGAAAGACAGAATCTTGTCTGTCTCACGTTTCATTAGGGCCCATGACTTCTGGTCAGGGTCGAAACATATCTCGTCTGGACGCACACCACGCGTCCAGATAGGTCTATCTAGGCGACTCCATACGGTTTTGTAATGTACCCAGAGATATAGTTGGACTTCATTCGACGGACATCCGGGCGGGACGTGACCAGCCCGCGCTTTTACCAGCACCGGTGTATCTCTCTTCTGCTGTATAATATCCAGCCATTCTCGTTGTTTCACGAGTATATGTGTATTATCTGTCATTAAACCACCTGGGTATCCGTGGGGTCGTCTTGATTCTCAAACATCTTTTGGACACAGATTGGTCCGTACTGTTGTCCGGAATACCGGATCAACATCGGACGATTACACCTGTTGCATCTGCCTATGGGCATAGGTACACCATCGGTCATGCTGTCACCTTCTTTTCCATGCGCTGATAAACTTCGGACAACGATAATCCCAGTCTTTCAAGCAAGCTAAGAAAGGCTCTGTCCTCCTGGGATAGACTGGCATAAATATCGGCTTCCACTCCGCCGATAGATTTATTATTTACTTTGTCTATATTGTCCATGCTGGTACTCCTCCGTCAAATGGTTGTGTTCTGGCTGTGTATCGGCTTGGACTTGGTAGGTTATGGCCGATACATTCTGTTCTGGGCGCTGAGGCCCTACTTTATACAATGTCATGATATTCCTTTTGATATTATTTCTGCTTTCGTTCTATAGTCAATGTTGATAGATTCGAAAGCTACCTATTATTATTAAATCACAGGTTAATAAGTACAGTGGAAACCGCATTAACTTTCATTTCCCCCCTTCAAGCAGCTTAAGCAGCGCACGGGGTTTTGAAATCAAACGATCGATGTACGCATCTGGCTCCATTCCAGACAAAATACAATCGATTGCATGCGGATATCCAGGCAAGTTCCTTCTTCTTCCACTCTCAATAATAGCGAACTTAATCTCTGTTGCTCGAATAAAGAATTCTCTTTGCAACGTTTCTACTGTTGTAGAGATTTGTTCACAATTCCCCTCAAAGACTCTAATAGTTCTTGTCGTTGAGTGGGTCTGTTCTCCGCTATTCATATAATTCATTCAACTCTCCGTATATTATTTCATTTATCTATGCTTTAATTGCGGTTTTTGGGTTACCTGGTCACAAAATGAGATAACAGTTTATATTAATTTAGCTATATGGCCACTAATAGTATATATAGTTTTGGTAAAAATCGCTATGTGTAGAAGCACTCTGGTGTCTGTACACATACGCACTAACCAAAATATCTATCGACTAGAGGAAACAATAAAAGTAGTGTAACATTATTATATTAAAATATTTTATATATAAGGAAAGACTATATTGGATGTAGGCAGGCATCTCTCCCAAAACAATTTGTCACAAGTGAAAGAAATAATACAGAAACACCTTTTCTTAAAAAAAAAGTGCCTGCCTTTCCAATTCATATCAATGTAAAACGGAAAGAATAGAGTTATCGTCTCTGTCAATTTTCGGCTTATTAATATTTTGTAAAGATTCAGTAGGTCTTGGTGTACTCTGATCGAATAGCGTAGCTTGATAAAGATATGGTAAAAACCTTATGCTGCTGGCGTGTTCGTTCCATATGATGCTGCCGCGATAAGAGTGGTTGAGAGGTTGGTTATCCGGGGTCATTTCCTAGCATCGTCAAGCATCATGTCGATCTTACAACTGTACTAGCTTTATCATCCCAACAATGACCGTTACAGCAGCGGTTATCTGTCAGTATGGTTTTTGTCTTATAATATGGAAGTGGGTACTGTGTGGTATTGTTGTTGAAGTGCTACGGATTTCATTAAAGTCCTTGGGCTTGTACTTCAACCTAAGCCTTTTTGTTCTTATGGATTATTCTTCATAAGAACATGCCATAGTATGTTGTTATCCAAAGAGCTATATTTGATTGATTGACAGATAGATTGATATATCAAAATTACATGATAAGTACTATGATCCAAAGATTGGATGTGGAAAACAACTGGAAGAAAGTAATCTCAAACCTATCAACAGAGACTACTTTCAAGCTTCCCAAAGGATCTGAGTTTACTGCAATCTCAGACCCTGTTAAAAACACAATTACCATAACCCCAAAACAAACAGGTATCTCCAGAACAATCGGAAAACAAGAATGGACTCGATTCGCTGAGAAGTTCAACGAGGTCATAGATTCCGATTATGACCCTATGAGACCAGGACATTATGCAAAGATAAGCTTTAATGCATCTTATTTAATTGCAATAATGAAAATGTAAATCAAATATCCAGCCTAACATTTAGATAATCACAATTATGCAAGACACAAAAACAACATCCCCATCCGATTATACACCAAACCCTGATATCATTGACAATGACTCAGTGCATTTTGACCAAACAATCCATGAGTTCTTAAAGCATGGTATGGAAGCTAATTTTGCAACAGGATACTTCTATCTAAATGGATTTAAACTTTTAAAAGACGATTTAAAAGATCTGAAAGTTATCAACATATTAATGAGTCCAAAAACAAACAGAACAACATATGAAGAAATTGCCGCCGGTTATGATGCAAAACAAGAGATCACCAATGATTTGCATAAAGACTCTCAGAACCTTTCTGAGGGAAGCCCACAACTTAAGAGTTTAGTAGAACTGAGAGATTTAATCAAAGAAGGAAAAGTAAACTTCCGTGTTTATACCAAATGTGATAAGAATATATTCCATTCAAAGTTATACATTATATTTAGAGATGATGCAGTCACCCCACAAATAGCTATAATCGGATCGAGTAATTTCACTGAACCTGGGATGAGAGGCAACACCGAACTAAACTATGTCATAAAGGACTATGCAACCACAAAAGACCTCAATAAATGGTTCATGAGAATGTTCAATCAAGCTGAGGAATTTAACAAAGATCTAATTACCATAATAGAAAGCTCCCCAGCTATCAAAAAACATCAAGCTGCACAGATTGACCCTGATTATATAGCACCATTTGAACTATATAAGTATATCATCTACAGGTATCTGAACGAAGATATAACGGTATATGAGAGTGTGTTAGCAGAGTTTCAGAAACTGGGTGTTGAGAATGCCAAGGAAAAGATAAGGAAATACAACGGAGTAATAGTATCGGATTCCGTAGGACTTGGTAAAAGCTTCATCGGTGGCGAATTGATCAAATGGTATCGGGACCAGAACAAGAGAATACTGCTCATTGTACCTGCAAGTCTCATCGAACAATGGAGAAACTTGTTGGAGACAGACGGCATCTCTGAAGAACAACCTTATTTTGGTCTTTCAGTGGACGATATAGGAATAAAGATAATATCAGATACTAAGTTCAGCAACCACTTAGAAAATGAAATATTAAAAGAATATGGAAACTTTGACGTGGTCCTCGTAGACGAAGCACACAATTTCCGGAATAGTGAACCGAACCGTTACACCAACATCCAAAAGTTGAAAGGTCGGACATTTATTCTGCTCACAGCTACACCATTGAACAATACAATCCGGGATTTAAAGAATCTAGTCAATATATTCACAAACCAGATAACACTTAGAAATGAACACTTGGACTTTAATGCATTCGATGAGTACTATAAATTATCCAAGAACGCTATAGGTAAAACCACATCACCTGAAGATACTGTGAAACTTGATGAGACAATACAAAAGATTGGCAGAATACTTGACGAAGTAATGATCCTACGTACCAGGAAGATCATTAAAGAGAAATATCCCAATCTTGACATCCATGGCAAGAACCTAGAGTTTCCCACACCAAAGATTTATCCTATGGAGTACAGGTTATCGTCTAGTTACGAACCTATTTACCAGAACATCGATACGTTCATATCAAGTTTAAAGCTTCCACACCTGTATATCGTGAATCAGTCAAATGGAAAGACACTGGAAGGACTATTCAAAGTACTACTTCTGAAGCGACTCGAAAGCAGTGTGTATTCATTCATAAAGTCTCTGAACCGTATCGTAGAGAAAGAGACCAATCTGAAAGAAGACATAAATAAGTTAGGGTTCAACACAGCTATAAGTTTACGGAAAAATGATCTCGAAAAGATCGATGAACAGATCAGTGCCGACATTGATCTCAGTGCATTTATAGATGAGAACGTGTCTGATGGCAAATTCGAGGATATGACAGAATCAGAGGTTCTGAATGCGATCGAATTCGATATAAACACAATTACCGAGTTCCTGAAGACATTTCTCCTGAAAGTAAAAAGAAGTGATGGGGAATATGATTTCGATGATGATAAACTGGACAGGATAATAAGGATCCTCCTGCAGAACAGAAATGATAAGATTCTCATCTTCACTCAGTTCCGTACAACTGCAGAGTACCTGTACTATCATCTAAAGGATATTGATACTAGCAGAAATGTTAAAATGGTGGTTGGCGGAGAGACCTCTCCCTCCGGTCGAAAAGTACAGTATAAAGAAGACGGAAAGATCAAAGAACGTTCTCTTTCCCTTAGGGATCTTAAGGTCAGGTTGTTCAGCCCGAAATCATATAACTTTAAATTAGAGTTAAATGAACGTGAAATCGATATTCTGATCTCGACCGATACCCTGAGTGAAGGAGTGAACTTGCAAGATTGCAGTCTTATTATTAACTACGACCTACCCTGGAACCCAACAAAGATAATGCAGAGAGTAGGCAGGGTTGATAGAATAGGTAACAAGAATCAAGTCACAGTATACAACTTCTTCCCTGACAAAGGTATTGAGAGTTTGTTGAAACTTCTTGAAAAACTACAGAACAAGATAAAGAACATAGCAACAATCATAGGGAAAGAGAATGGCATCCTCCATGGAGAAGAAAACATCAATATCAAGACCATAGGAGAGAAGATAACTGAAATGAGAAGCTTCACGGATATAATAGAGTTCGAAGATAAAACAAAGAACCCTATATTCGGCAATATCGGAGATGAGAGAGAAGCACAGATAAGGTTCAGATTAAGGTCTAACATCAAAGAGTTAGGGTTATCCCGAAGCGATTTTAAAGAATATGGGAATGTGCCTTACAGCATATCAGGAACCGGAAAGAAAGGACTATTCTCAATGTACAGGATATACGATACAAAAGATGGGCATAAGTTCAAAGATGTCCTTCTATTTTATGATACTGATTCTAAGAAAGTCTCTGAAATAACACCACTAGATATACAGATTATGCCGGGCACACCCGGACACACAAGACTCGCAGGTAATGAAACGATAGATATCGAACCTGGTATGAAACAAATAACTGAACAGTTTGAAGAAATGTTCTTCACATTAAAAAGCGGGTACAGTGATGTTGAAATGATTACGGGATTCAAGATGACTACGATTCAGGATAAGGTAATCAAACGCCTGAACGATATTCTAAACCCAAAACAACGGTCTCTGAATGAAGATATCCAACGACAGAAAAGCACACTGTACGAGCTCAAGAATGTCTATAGAAACGTATTCCTCAGCCAGAGCGATGCTACGAAGTTGAATAAGATGTTCGAAAAAGGTGTGTTTATTACTGATGTAGAGATATTCATAAAGATACTGAAAGAGTTCAGGAAAGAAGTTATAAACAAAAACCCAGACTATCAGAAATCCCTGAGAAGTGAAAAGAACATAGAATATAAACAGATATGCTGGGGCGCGTTTACATGACCGAAATAACAAGAGAAGATATCCTTAAGATAAACAACATGAACGACGTTGTAAATATGTTCAAAGATAAAGGATTCTTAGAACATAAGATTATAGATAATGATACGGTCATGAAGATTTCTGAAGAAAAAGACCTCCTCGAGATAGTATTGATAGATTCGTTATTAGATATCTCCAAATATCATTCACACATGAGATATCCTATAGAATATCTACTTTTAGTCACAAGAGATTTCGAGAACTTCGCTTTCTTGAAGAAAGGGTTTACCAAACTCGATACTGAGAAGTTCTCCACGTTCAAGTTCAATAAATCAAACATTTCCAGGACCACTATTAAGAAGCTGAACGGTCTGAGTTTTGACAAAACAGATACATTCGAAAGCATGTTCTTGGTTAAAGAAGTTGTAAAGAGATTCTTTGATCAATTCGAAAAAGAACACGAAAAGTTCTCAAAAGAAATAACTGGGATTTCAGTTACAGAAACAAGAGACTGGTATGCTTCCATAATCATTAATCGTTTGATGTTCATCTATTTCCTTCAGAAGAAGAAACTACTATTCAATAACATAAAGAAATGTTATGACGAAAGTTATCTGAGATCAATACTAGAATCTGCGCCACCAGAACGCATTGATAAGTTTTACACAAAGTTTCTAAGGATTCTATTCTTCGAAGGATTTGCCAAACGTTACGAGGAAAGATCACATGAAGCAAAAGATCTACTTGGAGATAAAATACAGTACTTGAACGGTGGTTTATTCCTAAAACATAAGATCGAAATCGACAACCCAGATATAAATATCAAAGATCAAGCTTTTGAAGACTTATTCACATTCTTTGATGAATGGTCATGGTATCTAGATGATAGACATTTTGATGATGAACAGCAAGTCTCCGCAGATGAGGAGATCAATCCTGATGTACTGGGTTATATCTTTGAAAAATACGTCAACCAGAGACAAATGGGTGCATATTATACAAAAGAAGATATTACAGGAAACATCAGCAAGAACACGATAATCCCATTCATATTTAATAAAGTCCAGAAAGAACACCCAGAAGCATTCACAAGTAAAGAGTCAGGATGGCACCTCTTAAAAGATAATCCCGATGAATACTTCTATCCTGCAATGAAGAAAGGCATCAAAGATGCTAAAGGCAACCATATAGCTCTTCCTGATAACATAACCGCAGGGATACGAGATGTATCGAAACGGACTGACTGGAACAAACCTGCTGATGAAAAGTATGCTTTAGAAACAGAGACATGGCGTGAGGTAGTTGCCAGGCGAACCAGATATGAATATATCCTGGATATAATGAAGAAAGGAGATATCAAATCAATTGACGATTTGATTACCTACAACCTCAACATCAACAAGTTTGCAAGGGATTATATCCGAAATATAAATGATCCTATAGTTCTACTATCGTTCTATACCGTTATAACGAGAATAACTGTATTGGACTTGACCTGCGGTTCCGGCGCGTTCCTGTTCGCGGGACTCAATGTACTCGAACCACTTTATGAAGCATGCCTTGATAAAATGCAGTCTCTCTCGGAGTCTTCTCCCGACCTGTGCAAAGACTTCGTCATGATACAGAATAACATCCATGAACATCCCAACCGACGGTACTTCATTCTTAAAACCATAATCCTCAACAATCTATATGGCATAGACATTATGGAAGAAGCGGTGGAGATATGCAAACTGCGAATGTTCCTTAAACTTGTGGCTAACATGGAGAACACCAACGAGATCAGACCTTTGCCTGATATTGATTATAATATACGATGTGGTAATACTCTGGTGGGTTATACCAATAAAAGTGATGTAGACAGTGCCGTTCGCACAAATAAGATTGGTGAAGGCAAAACCGACCAACTGAAGTTAAGAAAAGTGATGACTCGTTTAACTCAATACCAAACCGTCTTCATAACAGAAGATATAATTGATAGAATGGGTGATATTGAAAAAGAATGTAGTGCAGTTGATAAAGCGTTCAAAGAATTCAAAAGGCTTCAGACAAAACCCGATATAAACCCGAATATGCAGGCTGACGCCAAGAAAAAGCTTGAGTTTAAGTTGGCAGGTTTGAGGAATAAATTAAACAGGTATCTCTTCGCTGAATATGGATTAGATGAGTTGAAAAAAGATAACTTTATACAGTACGAAGGGTGGCGTAAGACACACCTTCCCTTCCATTGGTATACGGAGTTTCATGAAATTATCCAGAGCGGCGGGTTTGATGTCATTATTGGGAATCCGCCTTATGTAGAGTATTCCAAGATTAAACAAGAGTACAGTATTAAAGGATATGAAACCATTGGTTGTGGAAATCTTTATGCGTATTGTGTAGAACGAGCAATGTTAATAGCAGCATCTTCACAGAGCTACATTTCAATGATTGTCCCCCTGAGCATTGTTGGAAACGACAAGTTTACTTCATTACTAAAACTATTTTATAATTCAGGAAATAATTGGTTTGCGCATTTTAGTGGAGATACACACCCTGGCACATTATTTAATGGTGTTCAACAAAACTTGTGTATATTCATTCATAGTAAATCGGGGAAATCCCAAACCCATACTACTGATTTCCTGCGTTTTTACGATTCAACTGGTGAAAGAGCTAATCTATTTCAGTCAAAACTTAATTATGTTCCTTCAAGTTTTAGCTCGAATAACTACACGACATACAAACTTGGTGACGAAACGCAAGTTAGAATATTCAATAAATTAATATCTAAGAAACCCTTCTCATTTCCTTTGAATGCCGATAAAAACAATTGTGTTTGGTACCATAATGTAATTCACTATTGGTTTAAATGTTTTTCAGTACCTCCTTACTTTAAACGAGAGGGTGAAAACATATCGGTTTCTAACCACTATAAATGCCTTGGTGTATATCCTAATGACATATCAATCGTATCAGCAATTCTATCCAGTTCTATTTTTTATTTTTGGTATATTCTCCGGTCGAATGGTAGAGATGTTAGTAAGACTGATGTTGTCAGTTTTCCTTTTGGCTTTGAACATATTAATATTAAGGAGGAACTAATTCCCCTGTGGGATGAACTTTACAGACATTTGGAGCAAAATAAAAAACGAGTTGTATATAAAAAACAGAGTGGTGGCGTATCTTATGATCAATATTGGCCAGAGTATTCTAAAAGCATAATGGACAAAATAGATAGAATATTAGCAAAACATTATGGCCTTACTGATGAAGAACTAGATTACATCACTAATTATGATATCAAGTACCGTATGGGACAGGATAAAGAAAACGAAGAATAATTGATCGATTATCCTTACATTGGTACCCACAATCAGTCAACAAACAGGATCCGCTCCTGGCCAGGATTGAAGCCACCGACAAGCTCATTGACCAGATAGTTTACAAGCTGTATAGGTTGACGAAGAAGAAATAAAACTTGTGGAAGGAGATATTATATATTACAACTGTTAATTAAAGTAGATACAAGTAATCCAGACCTCATAAAGCTGACAGAAGCTTTTGTTAATCATTATATCAAACGGTGGTAAAATGTTCAAAAACAAACATATAATGAAGCAACTAAGTTATCAAAAAGATTATCCATACGATTTAAAAGCTGAAACTGAAGAACATATCGTACCTATAACTCTCAGAACATATATGTGTCCTGTACCCCGGAGTAATGACAACACGGCAATAAATGCCAATGTAATATTTGGAGGAAAACAACATGCGTAATGCAATCGATATCCAGCTTGAACAAGTTATTATACACACATTGGGGAACACTCCGTCCGATGGTATCGAGTTATCAGAAAGTATCATACCGCTGGCTGACAACCAACCCTTGGTCAATTATTTAATTAGTCATATTGAGAAGTCACTAAAACGAGAGAGGATCACCGCCGCTCGTTTCACCGACATGAAAAAAGACCAAACATCTGGAATATGCAAAGCTATACTAGACGGAAGCATGAGCTTCGTCGATGGTTCACAATGGATGGCAGAAAGGTTGGATAATATCACCAAGGGCAACAGCGTTATTTCACGCGGCAACTTAGCAATGGCTTTCTATAAAGCAGGAAATAAACCAGACGTTCCTCATTACTTAGCGATATTAAAGATCGACCCCTCAGATGCTTACATTTGCAAAACGAAAAAGGATCCTAAAGGAAAACGGTATATAAGCCTTGAGATTCAGGGAACGGTAATGCCAACATTAGGGGAAAGCCTACAGAAATGTGCGTTTATTCAGCCATTACACCCACGCCCCGACTATGACATGATCATTCTTGATCAACAGTCCGGAAACGAAACACGACGAGTCACGAAGTTCTTCATGAACAACTTCTTATGCGCCGAACCTGCATACGATAATCGGAAACAGACCGAGGATTTCTATATAAATACTGTCAACGCTTCTAACGAACTTCGGAGCACATTGCAGCCACAGGAAAATGATTTAGTCAGGGAAGCGATTAACATCGTTATGCACACACAACACATAAACATTCCCACATTCATTGAAGGGCTACCTGTACCAGACGAAGCAAAGAAACATTTTGCCGAAAAACTTTCAACGTTACCTAACCCTGAATTTGACGTGGATGAAAGGGTTGCTACAAAGCTCACTCGTAAACAAATATGGGTAGGTGACAACGACCTAAAAGTTATTGTATCAGCAGAGGCGTTTGATGAAACCGTCCATGTAGAAGGACCCATACACGACCCCGAAAAAGGAAACTATTACCATATTGAAATCAATACAAAGAAATGGGACCAAGTGAAAAAGTGAATATAGACACGTTGAAGGATCCATCGGGGGCTTTGATAACCTTTGGCAAACATATAGGGATCAACAAGGAAATATGGGCAGAACATGAGGAATTAGGAAAGCTCACATACAATGAACCCGACTTTGATCGTACAAAAGCATCTAACTTAACCTTGGACCAGATAGTTCCAATGGTAGATGCTTACGGTGATGCGCTTGTATGCCGGTTCAAAGTAGCCGACATGACCATACTGGAAATAGACCCAGACCTCAACATTGAACGCGTAGAAGAATTCCTGAACAAAGCCAACAAGACCTCTAAGTTGACATTCGAGCTAAGGTTAGATAAGTCAAAGCTTGTTGAGAAGTTAGTCGATGGAACCCCTCCAAGTTGCCGTTTGTTTCTTTACTTATTTCCAGAGGCATTGGAACGGTTCTTAAGTTGCGAACTGGGAAGATTAGAAAAGTCACTCTGGGGGAACGATATCACATGTAAAGTAATGATTCTTGTACCAAACCGTGAGATTTGGTTGAATGGCCCCTATCTATCAGTGCTTGGCGGGGAGCAAATAGAAAGCTGGCGTAATGAAGTCCCCCAAAAGCCATTAGATATCGAGAAAGTAAAGAAAATGTATTTGACGTGCCGAGAGAACCTGAAATGGCAAGAATCATGGCTCCAGCATCTTACGCCGCTACATATCAAGGTAGAAGGAAAAGCTCTGCCTGAAGACCTCATTGCTAATGCCCTGCACGTTCATCTAGTTAATTCTATCATCTTATATACGGCTGATAGGACAATAGGAAATACAGATAAACCAGAGTTCTCTACTTATGCTAAAGCAACTCAGAGTGTAAACCTGACACTGGCTAATCCTAAGGACCAGCTAAGAAAAGAGGAAAAAGATGGTGTTCGATCCTTGTTGAAAATGCTGGAGTGGACTTATGAACCTCAATGGTCAGTCGATCGTCTACCTCTCGTGCAGATTAGCTTAGTACAGGCTCTTTACGTAGCCGATCAACACGTTCGTTATCTATTGCTCATGAATAATGCTGCTAATATCTTCGATGGACTACAGTGGCACTGGAAAGCCTTCATAGAAGGTAGGGTGGATGCATATATGGCAGAAGTAAGAGCTTTGGAGGATTACATTGCTAGTACCAGCCAGGCATTTGCTGGCCAGATCGAAGCCATGATCAAGAACCTGTCTGATACCATGTTAGCCGCAGTAGGAGTACTTCTTGGTTCATTTATAGCTGCCCTGTTTCAGAATAGTTTCAACAAAACCGTTTTCATGATCGGAATGTATGTTTACGCAGGCTATGTTCTTATGTTCCCTCTACTCTACAATATGATCTACCAATGGCATCATTATAAGACGATAGTCAAAGAGTACAAAACTCGCCGCCGCCGATTCGAGGAACGGCTGTATCCAGATAAAGTCGAAGATATCGTAGGTTCAAGCATAACAGAAAGTGAACGTAATTTCATTATTTGCTTTGTAGTTATTCTTATTACCTACATTGTTGTTATCGGTCTTGCAATATACTCTGCAAAAAGTATCCCTGAATTATACGGGATGCAACTCAATAACTCTATCACCCCTGGGCTATCAGCAAGGTGATACTTAGGACATAACTGGTATGGATATGCCATTGCTTATCGTTTATATTGTATATAACCGATATTGATACCTATAACGTCTCCACGATGTCTATTCAAGGTTGTTCAATGGTTTCAGGCTATGATAATCCTCTGATCGCTATAAACTAAAGTTGTTTGCATAGTTGGGCGAAACGGCCATATAATTATTTATATATGTGACATACATGTATCTTAAAATAACATAATATTGTGATCCCAGATCTGTTCAAGGTTGTTCAATGGTTTAAATACTATGCATCACGTGCACGTTGCAAATACGTAGCGGTAACAATATCGTTAATTACAGTACAATAGTCAAATATCTTGTAAAAACCCACCTGTCACATCGATTCCATAAGCATATTCTATATATACGTACCCACTAATGCCCTCTAAGGCTTAACGGGGGATGGAAAACACTAGGATCATACCATAGTGTCACCAAAAGTCTTTATTCCACAATCCCTTATATCACATATACTTTCTTAGTCTTGACCTCATATCATACAAATATCTTAATCATATTCCCCCAGCAAAGCTGCGGTCCTCCCTCAAGATATTATAACAAAAGTTATATATAGAATAAAGAACATATACAATAATGTTCCCCATGTAAGTGGGGGATGAACCGATATCCTGTAAAGGATTGAGTTCAACTACTCAATGTGTTTAGGAACCGAGATCCTGTAAAGGATTAGGTTCGACAATTCAATGTGTTCCAGATAAACCGAGATCTTACAATGCGGTTTATTTCAAATGTGTACTCTCCCCTCTGTGGGGAGATCTTTAATCATAGATGAAATGCTATTCTATTAACACTACACCCCGCCGCAACAGCGGCGCGCCACCCATCCGCAGATGGCGCAACACGCACTGACCAATCGGGGTCTGGGTGATAACCCAGCGCTCGCTTCTGGTTGTAATATGAAGAGGAGCAGAACCATACGAGAGAAGTGACTCCTGAAAAGTGCCTGAGGGGATAAGAGAATCACGTTCCTTGGCAGGCTAATGAGTGGGTGGCAAGGCATCAATGAAAAGCAGGCTATTTTGTCCACCGATATAGGAAGAGGTTGTCGAATGGTTTAAGTATTCCAGTACACTGTCACCGGTGCGACTGTGGTTGCATTATTCATGGTTTGCACCAGTCACATCAGAGCAGCGGGGGATATAACGATTAAGATTAAGAACAGCGGAATAATTGCATAATAAGGAGTAATCTTTTTAATAAATTGACTTCTTTCTTTTCCTGCAAATGTCTATATCTTCGGTTGTCCCTGGGTGCGATATAAAAGCATCTTAGACAAACCCAATAGATCCTTCGCATCCTTTTGTAATCTTCACGGTATTTCATCGCTTTGCATATTGCATTTAATCCCATCCCTTCCGGGAGTTCCGGGTTTCCGATTGCGTCTTCACTGACTAAAAACAGGTTCCTCTTTCTTCGCGATTTACAGAAAAAACACTTTCGGGGATCATCACTCTCCTTGTTTTTCCAGACAAAAACTAAAAAAGAAGAGAGGTTCATGGTCGCTCTTCTCCTGGCTCACCGGAAGCCACCGCTTTATTTAATATGAAATTCGTTGCCGTCTGTGCTTGTCCTGCTGACTTGATTACAAGGGAATTATCTTCTTTCAATCTCTTGATCCATCCTTGAACATAGGCGGCTGCCTGTTCTAACTGCTGAGGGTTGAAAATTCCGGCCTGGCCTAATAGGAAGGACGCCCCCATTTCTGCAATAAGTTCTTCTTTGCTGTATGAATTGCTGCCGAAACTGGCCGGTTCTGTTATCCTGTTTAACCTGTTTGCATGGCCGGTTGAGTGGATCAGTTCATGAAATAGCGTTGCATAATAGGCTTCAGGGCTGCAAAAACTATTAGGAACAGGCATATTTACTTTATCAAGGGCAGGGCTGTAATATGCGCGTTGTTCTTCATGTTTGATCAGCGGTGGATTTCTATAGCCTTTAGCTATGTTTTCGGCTGCTTCTATCGGATTGAAGTTTATTCTATCCAGTACCTTAAATTTGTCTTCCGGAAGTCCTTCGCATTGGTCAACATTGAACACGTAATAATATCTCAATACCATTCCGGGCCTGAGATCGCTGCTAGAGATTTCACCTTCTCTTTTATTTGGATCCGGTTTCACGTTGAGAGGCTTCCAGAAGACTATCATTGTTCCTTTTTCACTATTCTTGACATTGCCGCCTAGCTGTTTTGCCTGTTTGAAGGTCAGCCAGAAAGGGTTTGCATATTTATTTGACATCAATAAAAAGGGGTTTATCCCAGAGTATTCTTTATTGCTTATTCCATTCCTGGGTAGCCCGGATGGGGTCCATTCTTGCTTCCAGGGGATCACTCCGTTTTCTAACTGTTTTATTATCTGTTCGGTAATTATTTCATATACTTTGTTCATATGGATCCACTCTCCTTCATGCTGTAATGCCGACCATCGCCGATTATTACGTGGTCAGTGAGAGTTATTCCAATGATCTTTCCGGTTTCAACAAGGTTTTTAGTTATGGCAAGATCTTCTTTGCTTGGCGATGCATCTCCCGAAGGATGATTATGTGCGACGATTACCGAAGAAGCACTGTCCAGGATTGCGGCTTTGAACACTTCTCTGGGGTGGACAACATTGGAGTTCAGGGATCCTATCGAAATCGTTCTGATCGCAATTATGCCATTTTTCGTATTCAAAGACAAAAGGTAGAACGTTTCTCGATCAGGGAGAAACAAAGGTTTCAGGATCTCGTAAACTTTTTCTGGAGAGCTCATTATCGGTCTTGTGGGATAATCTGTGTACTCTTCTTTCAGGTTCAGGATGCTTATTTTCATTCTATTCACTCTCCAATATATCCTGGTTATTCTGAGATCCGTAAAGAAACATCGAGATCTCTTCTTTGGTCATCATCGGTTCTTCGTCATCGACGATTTTATATATTTCAGAGTTGTTTGACATTCTATACCTCTCTTTGACAGTTTTGCTTTCTTGCGGATTGGAAAACTGTCATGCGATAGGGCTTTTTTGCCTCACCTGCACGATTCTTGTGGAAACCGGATGGCATGATGATGGTTTTGGGTTCTGGCTTTAGCCATATTATTCCAGCGCCAGCAGGCGCTCAAATCTTCACGTGTGCAAAACCTTCATCTTTGCCAGACGGAGGGTAATCATGTGCAGGGGTACTTCAAAAACGAGGCAATTATTTTAGGAATACAAATCAGCGCTCGCGCTGTCCTTCGGTTTTAAACATATAACAAAATTAACTCGCCTGTTTACAGGCTGCACTCAATATTGGGGGAATCATAAGATACCGATACAAGAACAGTAGCGTCCGTGATGTTGAGGGTGAGACAAACTATCTTGATATTCGTAAGGGGTGCAGGGTTCTCCCTGCTTAATGGTCGGTCTTCAACCTGGAACAACGTAAGAACCGCGATTCTGCGCAGTCGCAGTATCGCCCAACCTCACAATTTAACTATCGCGCGCGTTGTCCGGCGCGATTGTTAAATAGGCGCTCTTCCGACGTGTTTGTTTATTATTAAGCTTAGAACAATTCAACAACGTCCCAACTTACTGATTTAAATAGTCTGAATTTGATTTTAGAGTACAAAGTGATAAAGTGGACAATGAAAATAATCTCGATATTAAGAGATTTCTGAAAAAAGATCTTAGTAAAGTTAATCTTTTTAGAGCTAATTTCAAGGGAATGGATCTCAGCGGGTTTAATTTCCTCAAAGCTAATCTCATTCAGGCTAATCTCCATGGGGCTAATCTCCAAAAAGCTCATCTCATTGAGACTGATCTGCTTGAGGCTGATCTCAGTGCGACTGATCTAAGAGGGGCTATTCTTGGTTACGCTAATCTACGTGGGGCTGATCTACGTGGGGCTGATCTACGTGGAGCTGATCTACGTGGAGCTGATCTACGTGGAGCTGATCTCAGTGGGGCTGATCTACGTGGAGCTGATCTCAGTGAGGGAACCATGATTAGAACCAACTTTAGTAAAGCTAACCTCACAGGATGTAAAATATACGGAGTTTCTGCCTGGGATTTAAAATTACAAGGTACTATACAGACAGATCTCATTATCACACCTTATGGAGATCCTGATATTACAGTAGATAATCTCGAAGTCGCTCAGTTTATTTATTTACTCCTTAAAAACGAAAAAATCCGCTATGTGATTGACACTATTACTTCCAAAGTTGTACTTATCCTTGGAAGATTCACGCATGAAAGAAAAGAAATACTTGATGCATTACGGGAAGAACTTCGTAAACGCAACTATTCACCAGTTTTATTTGATTTCGAGAAACCAGCCAATAGAGATATGACAGAAACCATTTCCACCCTAGCCCACATGGCACGCTTTATTATAGCGGATATCACAGATGCTAAAAGCATTCCTCAGGAGCTGCAAGCTATCGTCCCTGACCTTCCGTCTGTTCCGGTTCAACCATTACTGGAAAGTTCATACAGAGAATACGCAATGTTCGAGCATTTTAAGAAATATCCCTGGGTTTTGGAGACGTACTATTATAATAGCATCGAAGAGGTTCTTGGTTCACTTAAAGAGAAAGTAATCAATCCTGCTGAAAAGAAATTACAGGAAATTAGATAAAAGTTAAGTAGAAATTAATCATCCATTGGTTTATACGGCATAATTGTATGTGTTGCACATTGGGGAAACTATGAATTGAAACTATTTCAAGTTTTAATCCGTATGGCAGTCACATATCAACATCCCCCAGCCGCCATGATATGATTCACTCCCATGCCGGTCATATCAAGACATTCCCGCGCGCCCATGAGTAGTGAGGTTTCATTATGGGAATGATCAGATATCCAGATCGTATGTTATTTGATCTAGCACACATGCCGGGATAGGATAACAATACCAGACGGGAAGTAACAGTATTACCGATGTCGGTACTTCCAGAGTGGAAGAGGTAAACCATATATCGACTTCACCCCCGTCCCCCAATGGTGCTAATGAGGTCGCACCGAATTGCACGAAACTTTGTATAATGGAGTTTATGCGACATTTTCAAGAGAAAATGTGTGGAGCATAGCGAAACGAACGTATAAACGCCCATTATGCGAAGTTTCATCATTCCACACTATTCCTTTCTGTTCGGGGACGAAAAAGAAGACAGGATATTCGAGGAAGGCGACTCTCCGTAGCGAGAGCGAGGAGTGTCGCCACAGCCAGCAGCGACAATTACCGCAAGGCATCAGACGTGCCCGAATGCGCGAAGCAAGCGTTGAGCGCGGGAGGGATGCGGTTATTGGAGCGTAAGCTCAAAGAACAACCATACCGCTCAGGAAGAGCGGCGCTCATCTCTAGGAAGGTTGGTGCGCGAAGAGATACGATCCAGTTCCATCACAGTCAAGAATAAAGACCTTGCAGATAATCTCACCCATTCAAGGAGGTCCTCTCATATATTAAAATAATAGTTTTGAATAAAAATAATCTGAGGTTCAACGTTCAATAAAAAAGCAGGACTTCCCCAGGTGTCCTGACTGGTCGCAGCCGGTCGGTGGCGATGTAGCACCTACCGGGCTGCGAGAGCAGAGCGACGACATAGTCACTCCACGAATGAAGAACACACACTCAGGCGGTTCTACCGGGTTTATTTGACATTATTCTCCAGTGCTTTTTGAAGTATCTGCACGAACTCTGGACTTTCGAACAGACTCTGCTTTAACTTCGATATCTTCTCGTGTACGGTATCGGATTGCGTCAGAAGTTTTATATCTAATATACACGAACAATTGCCACAGAATCGAGCAGTTAAAGGATTAATCCTCGAGCACTTCGGGCATTTTATCATTGTATCACTATTATCATCAATCTTCTTTAAACCATAATGAGTCAATATTTTGTTCTCTACCTGTTCCCCGGACATATGGACGTACACGGCTGCCATCTTACTACTTTGATCCCAGCCAAAGTGTGCCTTCATCTCTTGCTCTGTCATAAACCCGGCAGCTCTTGTCGCGGCGGTATGCCTGAAAACATGAAAATGCACTCTCTTCTTGATTCCGGTCAATTCCAGTGCACTACGGAGGGCTTTTCGCGCCGTTGTATATACTAACCTGCCGTTGATCAGTTCATATATGTTTAGATCATTCTTGTCCTTCCTCACAAGAAGTTCCTCACCTTTATTCCCTTCAGTGTTTATCTTCACAATGGTTTTTTCATCGTTAAGTGTAAGTGAAAGAAGGTTCTTTCCCAAAGAAAGAATTATAGTCTTGCCATTATTGGTCTTTTCTATTTCTGCTTTTGTTATCCATTCTATGTCAAGACGTTGATTCAGAAACTTTATTAGTCTAGGATTATCGATTCCCGGTATTTTATTCCAGCAAAACAATAACTTTTTCTCAAGTTTGACAAATAGAAAGTTATCAGGATCAGGCTTGGGATGGTTTTCAATCCAGTTCTTGAGATAATGTATCGACAACATTAGCCTCACTCGGCGCGCACCGGTTTTCCCATCCGGGAAGACAATATACGCTCCATAATCATCAAAATGGACATCCTTGATGCGCAGTCTTAGAATCTCCCCAATTCTTGGCCCTACATCGTTAAGCAGAGCAAATAGGGCTTTATCCCTGGGATTCTGAGCTTTTTCAATCAGTAGATTGACTTCCGATACGGTCAACATATCTTCAGGCAACTTTCTCTTCTTATCAGATACGTAGGTCTTTATCCAGCTAACAAGATCTCCTTTCCCCAAGAATGTTATATATTTTTTTATCGATATATTATAATCACGCATTGATAGTTGCGCGATCTTTCTATCCTGAATCTCGCCTACAAGCTCTGCAATATTATCTTTAGTAGCACATAACAGTCTTTTACCAAACTTCTCTTGAGAACGATTAGAAATACGTACAATATTATCTAATAGCTTAATGATTCGAGCCAACCCCAAACTTTCGTTCTTATCTACTTTTAAATATAGATACCACTTTCTTACAGGGTCACTATCTTCTTCAAGATCGGTTTCTACCTTTTTTAATAATCTTTGAAGCATTCGTTCGTACGGATATATATCTGGGTTCATTTTTATTATACCTCTTATACTCTTAGATATTCCTCAGTTATATGTTTGAGGGAGGATCGGACGTTGTACACAACCTGTCCAGCCCGGCCCGGACGTTTTTTCTTTTTTCTAATAAAAACACAAAATATATTACTTTCTCCCCTAATTCCAGTAGTCCATGGGAACAGAGAAATCAAGAAAATTATTCGATGAAGCAAAGAAATTACTGCCGGGAGGCGTAAGCAGCCCCGTTCGCGCTATCAAGCCCTATCCATTTTATACAAAACGTGCGAACGGCTCAAAGATAACCGATATTGACGGAAATGTTTATATTGATTATGTCATGGGTTATGGACCTCTGCTTCTTGGTCATAACCATCCCGCAATAAAGGAAGCAGTTATCAAACAGCTTTCTGACGGCTGGCTTTATGGCACTCCATCCGAACTTGAAGTGTCGCTTGCAAAAGAAATAATTAAACTTTATGCAAGTATTGACATGGTGCGTTTCGTCTCCACAGGAACAGAAGCTACCATGGGCGCGCTTCGTGCTGCGCGAGGGTTCACCGGCAAAAACAAGTTCATAAAGATAGAAGGTGGCTTTCATGGCGCTCATGATGCAGCGCTCGTAAAAGCAGGCTCAGGAGCGACAACACTGGGTACGCCGGACTCTGCGGGAGTGCCAAAGGATTTCACGAAGAATACTCTGCAGGTTCCGTATAACAATATCGAAGCCATGACAGAAGCAATAGAAGCTTATAAAGATGATGTGGCAGCGGTAATCATTGAGCCTGTCCTTGGAAATATCGGTCCGATCCTGCCAGAAAAGGGGTACCTTAAAGAAGTGCGCGCACTCACAAAAGAATATGATGTAGTTCTGATCTTCGATGAAGTGATCACAGGATTCAGGCTTGCCATGGGCGGTGCCCAGGAGTATTATGGAATAAAACCCGACATGACAACGCTGGGAAAGATCCTGGGCGGCGGTTTCCATATCGGCGTGATAGGGGGAAAGCGTGAGATAATGGAGAAGATCTCACCAGCAGGGCCGGTTTATCAGGCAGGAACATTTAACGGCAGCCCGGTCTCCATGACCGCAGGACTTGCCATGATAAGCACGCTCAAGAAAGAAAAAGTGCACGAGAAAGTAAATAGTGCCGGCGATTCTCTTCGCAAAGCCTTATCCGATGTCATAGGCGATCTCGGACTTGATTACAGTATAAGCGGCATTGGCAGCATGTTCAAGGTTTTCTTCGGAGATCTGCCTCATAATTACACCGAAGCCCTGAAATGCGACACGGATAAATTCAATGTATTCTTTAAAAAAATGCTCAATGACGGCATCTTCCTCCCGCCGTCGCAGTTTGAAACCAATTTCCTGTCCCTTGCTCATTCTAAAGAAGATATTGATAACACAATAGATGCTTACCAAAGGAACCTGAAATGAGAATTACTGGAAAACCATTGCGGATAGGAACACGGGGCAGCAAGCTCGCTCTTGCACAGGCAAATCTTGTGAAAGACCTCCTTTCTAAGAACGGCGTTCCCACAGAGATCAAGATAATCAAAACAAGCGGGGATACTTTCACCGACAGACCCTTACATGAACTGCAGGGCTTCGGGGTCTTTGTACGCGAGATCGATGATTCCATGCTTGCAGGTGAGATCGATATCGCTGTTCACAGCATGAAGGATGTTCCCACTGAACGTCCGGCACAACTCACGATAGCTGCAGTCATGAAACGCGACTCACCCTATGATTTCCTTCTTACGAGGGAAGAGAAAAAATTAAAAGACCTTCCAAAAGGCGCAATTATCGGAACCACCAGCCTTCGAAGACGCTCCCAGTTAAGCAGGTTCCGGGATGATCTGGTCATAAAAGAATTGCGCGGTAATATCGATACACGGCTTAGAAAACTTAAAGATGGGCAGTACGATGGCATTTTCCTTGCAGAAGCAGGACTTGAAAGGTTGAAATGGGACCTTCCCGGAGAACGCCTGAGCCCGGATGATTTCGTGCCATCAGCAAATCAGGGCACCGTAGTAATTGTTACGAGAAAGGAGGGAGAGGCACAAATCGCAGTGCAGGTATTAAACGATGAACAGACCCGCCTTGAAACAAGGATCGAACGAATAATCATCGGGATACTTGGCGGCGGCTGCCTTGTTCCCATCGGAGCTTTTGCAAAGATGGAAGGCAATGAAATACACATACGCACCGAAGTTCTCTCTGTGGACGGGAAACGAGACGTAAAAATAGATGAATTTATAAACCCCGCAGAGTATGAAAAGGAAGCAACGCGAATCGGGACGGAGCTGAACAACAAAGGTGGCGGCAGGCTTGTTGAAGAGGCTGTAAAAATGTTTGCCGCAAAAAGAGGCTAAAATGAACGGGAAAGTTTATCTTGTGGGCTCAGGTCCTGGTGACCCGGAGCTTTTGACAATAAAGGCAAAAAGGCTGATAGAGAGCGCAGAGGTCATCCTTTATGATCAGCTTCCGGGTAAAGCCATACTTGCAATGCTTCCGGAATCTGCAGAAAAAATAGATGTCGGGAAATATGCTGGCGATCACAAGCTCTCCCAGTGGCAGATAAATGAGCTCCTTGTCAAGAGGGCTAAAGAAGGAAAGATCGTAGTGCGCCTCAAAGGTGGAGACCCGTATCTTTTCGGACGCGGCGGCGAAGAAGCCCAGACGCTTGCGGCTGAAGGTATCAAGATCGAGATAGTGCCGGGTATTACTTCTGCGATCGCAGTTCCGGCCTATGCTGGAATTCCAGTTACCCATCGAGATTATGCATCCATGGTCACCTTTATCACGGGGCACGAAGATCCTGAAAAGGATGAAACTGCTCTTGATTGGGAACTGCTTGCGAGATTCCAGGGAACACTTGTTATCCTGATGGGAGTAAGCATGCTTGAGAGAAATGTGAAAGAATTAATAAAACACGGAAAATCGGTTGATACTCCTGTTGCTGTTATCGAAAAAGGCACTCGTCCCGACCAGCGTGTAACGATCGGGACCCTTGCTGACATCGTGAGCCTGTGCAAACAGCGAAAGGTAAAAGCACCGGCAATAACCGTAATAGGCGATGTTGTAAAATTGCATCACGAGCTTGCCCCATAAAAGAGCAAAATGAAAGTAATAGCCATTATGAGACCTGCCGGTTATCTGGCAGAGTCCGTCCGTCTGGCAAATTCCATGGGTTTTTCGGCCATCACCGCTCCCATGATCGATGTGGTGGACAGGAGAGATGCTAATTTTGATGGGTTTGTAAATCGCATAATGGAAGGAGAATCGGATTATGTGATATTCACAAGTGCTAATGGTGTTGAGTTCACATTATTGAAGCATAAAGACCCTGATGAATTCATCGAACGGCTCAATAAAATACGGGTCGTGGCAATAGGCCCAAAGACAAGGGATGCTCTTTTAAAAAACGAGATTCGTGTAAGCATCATGCCCGGATCATACAGTTCGCAGGGGCTGGTGGAAAAACTTACCGGAATTGAGGGGGCCGTCATCGAGATCGCAAGGAGCAGCCACGGGGCGCCTGAACTTGTGAAGGGCCTTCTTGAGAAGGGGGCAGTGGTTTATGAAACGCAGGTATACCAGATAATTAGCCCCAGGGATGAGCGCCATGTTACACTTATGAAACGTGCACTTTCCGGGGATGTGGATATTTTCGCATTCACAAGCACTATGATGGTCAGGAATTTCATGGCGATAGCAGATGATATGGGGATAAAGGATGAACTTATCAGGATCATGAATGAAAAGATAGTGGCTGCCATCGGGAAGCCCACGGCGGATACTTTATCCGGTTTAGGGATAGAAGTTAAGGTAATGCCGAAACATTATACGTTCGAGGAATTGCTCAAGGAATGCAAGAAGCTTGATTGCTGATCCTGAATGATCAATCACAGAGTACCCAGAGATCACAGAGTTTTCGTTCTCTGTGGTAAAAAACTCGTATAGTGTTATACCGCAAACTAAAATTAATATGAAACCTCAACCCCATTTCCTTCCCATGTCAATGCATGAAGCCCAGAAACTGGGAATCAGTGAATTTGACATAATACTTGTTACAGGCGACGCCTATGTTGACCATCCGTCTTTTGGAACAGCATTGATCGGGCGAGTCCTCTGGGATGCGGGATTCAGTGTAGGGATTATATCCCAGCCCGATTGGAAGACCGAAGTGGATTTTAAAAAACTGGGTAAACCCCATTTGTTCTTTGGGATCAGTTCGGGAAATGTTGATCCAATGGTTAATAATTATACTGCGAACCTGAAAATACGCAGTGACGACGTTTATTCACCGGGCGGGATAGCGGGACTTCGACCGAACCGCGCTGCGATAGTATATTCTGATAAGCTCCATTCGATCTTCCCACAAACACCGATCGTGCTTGGAGGAATCGAAGCAAGCCTTCGGCGATTTGCTCATTACGATTACTGGTCAGATACGGTGCGCCAGTCAATACTTGCTGATGCGCCTGCCGATCAGGTTGTTTTCGGGATGGGGGAAAGGCAGGTCATTGAGATCGCTTCGCGCCTTAAAAAAGGCGAAAATATTAAAGAAATTACGGATATCGCAGGAACCTCCATCAAAATGGAAATAAGCAAGTGGCGCACCATCGGGCATGAGGACTATATTGAAATACCCGGTTTTTCCGAGGTTTCAGAAAATAAAGAGCTTTATGCCAGGGCTTTTTACCTGCATTACCAGCAGCAAGACCCGATGCGAGGAAAGCAAGTTGTCCAGGCGCATCCGAAAACGATCATCATCCAGAACAAGCCTTCTCGGCCTTTGAGTACTGAGGAACTTGATCACATATATGAACTGCCTTTTACAAGGATGCAGCATCCTTCATATAATAAACAGGTCCCTGCCCTTGTCCCGGTCAAATTCTCGGTCGTGAGCCACAGGGGCTGCTTTGCTTCATGTTCTTTTTGTGCCCTGACGCATCACCAGGGAAGAATAATACAGAGCAGGAGCATAGGATCCGTTGTTCGTGAAGTTGAAAGAATGGCTAAGATGCCCGATTTTAAAGGAATCGTGCAGGATGTGGGAGGGCCTACCGCAAATATGTATTCGATGCGCTGCAAGCGGTGGGAGAAGGAGGGTGCATGTTCCGATAAAATTTGCATGGATTGTGCAAGTGTTGACGTGAATCATAAGGGTCAGGTCGAACTTCTCCGGCGTCTCCTGGAAATAAGAAGGGTGAAAAAAGTGTTCATCGGTTCAGGGATAAGATATGATCTTGTGGTTAAAGATACATCGGATTATATGTCACAGCTGTGCGAACATCATGTGAGCGGGCACCTTAAGGTCGCACCTGAACACATAGTGAAGCATGTGACTGATATCATGCATAAGCCAGGAAAGGAAGTGTTTGAGGATTTCAGGAAGAGATTTGATGCCCAGAATAAGAAGCTTGGGAAAAAGCAATATATTCTCCCTTATTTCATGTCGGGACATCCCGGATGCACGGTGGAGGATATGGTTGAACTTGCAGAATATATTCGTGATAATAATCTTTACACTGAGCAGGTACAGGATTTTACACCAACGCCCATGACTGCTTCGACGTGCATGTATTATACGGGGATAGATCCCTTCACAATGGAAAAAGTGCATGTAGCGAAAGGACGTGAAAAAAGGATACAGCGGGCTCTTTTGCAGTACAGGGATGAAAAAAATTATGGGTTTGTTGTTGAAGGGCTAAGGATGGCAGGGAGGGAAGACCTCGTGGGGAGTGAACGAAATTGCTTGATAAAAAGGAGACGGACGATTAATTAATTTGAGACCGGGATCAGCGTTTGACTCACGCTTTCTATATTCGGGATTTTTCCTTTGCCTCGATAATCATCAAGTAATTAAAATAAAAAGCAATTTATATTTATACAAATAACTATATTAACCTGATTGGCAATAAACAACTAAAAACGGGACGCATACCACTTTGTAAAAAACGACACAATGAATGGTTCCCTTAAGAGGGATATTATGAAATTGGAATTGTATCTGGAGATTATAAATGCATTAATCAGTATTCTAATTCTAATCATGTTGTTTTATATAATATGGTTTATGGTAAAAAAACAAGATATTGTTCGAAGCATAATGTTTCTCAAAGGAGATAGGCTTAAGAAACCCACGATAATAATCTCTTTTGGAATTATATTTTTTGTTTTGAGGGAATCCTATAAAGCTACAGGTCTAATTGGTATTAATACTTCAGAATTCTTGATAGAATTATTGGAAATGGCAACGATAATGTCGATATTTGTTGGGATAGTAATGGTTTTTAGATTATTTAGGAGGAAGAACTTCAAATAAATTTCCTGGACAAGGAGATACTATCGGGGACGCTTTGATTTTCCTGTCAATTTCCTCTTCCTAAAAAATCAGATCGATCGTGGCAACAATTGCTCGAATAAATAGATTTATAAAGCATAAATCTAATTTTAAGCTGGAGAATTTAAAAATGAATTTTAGAAGGAATCGTCTTTGCCATTAATGGCCCACCGATTGAACCGATAAAGATAGATCATTTACCGCCATCAGCAAAACTTGTTTTTAAAGTGCTTGAATCGAGCGGCTTTTTAACACAGAAAGATATTGCAAAGCAAACCTATCTTCCAGCCAGGACAGTGCGTTATGCCCTGAACAGGTTGAAAGAAGAAAATGTATTGCAGGAGCGCTTCTATTTCCAGGATGCGCGACAGAGCCTTTATGGGCTGAATGGTATTGTTCCGGAGGTGGTGAACGTATAATTTACCTCACTTCCCTAATTTTTAGATCTATTTAACTGGATTAAATTATAACCATTCTAAAACTAAAAATATAATTCGAATCCATGGATCTTGAAATCATTATCAAACGTTAGTACACTTTTCATTTCAAGTCGTTCCATTATTGCAAAACTCAGGCAATCAGTCAACTCGATCTGTTGATCGTTATATTTTCTAAAATAAATAATCGCTTTATCCCAGTCTTTATCAGTAACAGGTTCGATGACCAGCAGTTTGCTGTTCAATATGTTATCCAGTTCTTCAATAGCCTTTTCTTTGCTAATTCTTTTCGTAACTCCATCTATGTATTCATTCAAAATATTCCTTGCAACGATAAATCTCGTTCCTTTACCAACAAGATCACGCAGGGACGTTTTAGCCGTCTGATGATTCTTATCTTTTTCATCGCTCAGGGCTATAAGAAAACTCGTGTCAAGAAAAGTCCGCATCTACTCTCTCCAGTCATCTCTTTCACTCCAGTTTCCTTCTTTTGTTTTGAAAGAACCAACGATGTTGAAAAAAGGGTCCTCCTTTATATTTTTTTCATGCCTCATAAGGTATTCTTTGATGGCTTCCTGAAGGGTCTCTTTGATGGATTTGTTCTCTACTTGAGAAAGATGCCTGAGATGATCATAGGTGACAATGTCAATGCTTGTCTGAATGTGTTTGATTGCAGTCATGTAACTTCAATTTACATGATATGTTGTAATTACATATATTATTTTCTGACATATTTGATGGAAAGAAACCGCACCTGCTCTTTCCATCCTTTAACTCAATTCTTATAAAAAGGATTGGACTTAAAGCGGATATAGAGCACTAATTAATAGCAAGTTTTGTCCTTTTTATTCGGAAAAGCGAAAGGTAGGGGCAAAATAGCTAATCCATATCCTCCCTCAACTGCGCCGCTTTCGTAAAAAAGCTATCAGTGGAATAATGAAGCACAAGGCTTGATGCGATCATCCCTGTCACAAAGATCGACGTGAAAATCGCTATCTGTATCGATGCAGCTTCCATCGGGTCAGCGCCGCCAAGCAGCATGCCAGTCATAACACCTGGAATCCACACAATGCCAAGGTTTTTCATATTATCTATGGAAGGTATCAAAGCCGAAAGAATGCCCTGCTTGAGGCATGTTGCTGCTGCAAGCTCAGGTTTGGCGCCCAGGGCAAGATACGCTTCAACTTCAGAGCGTCTGTTCTTTATCTCACCTTTATACCGGTCTATGGCAAGTGAACTCACGTTCATGGCATTGCCAATAAGGATGCTGCCGGTAGGTACAATGTATCTTGCTTCCAGAGGGAAGATGCCAATCAGGAAAAAAGGGATAAGTAATAATAAAGATGCAGAAGCTATCGAAATAATAGCAATCGGTAACCCCTTTTCAAGCTTTCCCGATCTTGAATAAGTGGTATGTCCTGCTATTGCAGCCATCAATATGAGAACAAGAAAACTCCAAAAAAGGGGCTTCTCGAACAATATAAGGATGATGGAGGCAAGTAACAGTATTTGAACAAGTGCTCTTGTACCTGCCAGTGATATTTCCTTCCCTATTCCAAATCTTCGCGCATAGGCTGCTGACAGTATCAGAAGAAAAACCGTAAGAACAAGTGCACGAGCTTCAATCACGATAATCCTCCAGCCTGCCATCCCTGAGGACCAATCTCCTTCCCCCTATCCTTTCAACCTGCTCTTTTTCATGGGTGACCCAGAGTATAGTCATATCCCGCTCCTTGCGCAAATCCAGCAAAAGCTTTTCGATCCTCTGCGCAGATACTGCATCCAGGGATGAAGTTGGCTCATCCAGAAGGAGGATTTCTGGCTGGTTTGCAAGTGCTCTTGCAATACATACCCTTTGCTTCTCTCCTATTGAGAGTTGCCCGGCATCGGCATCCAGCAGGTCTTCAGGAATGCCGGCATCGCTGGCAAGAGTCTCAATTCCAGAATTTCCTCCCCACAATTTTATACCAAAGATCAGGTTCTCCCTTACATTTCCTCTAAACACGACAGGGACCTGGAAAACCATGCCTATCTTTCGCCTCAACTCCATGGGAACATGGCTCATGATATCATTGCCGTTTAATAGAATGATCCCTGAATCGATCTCAGAAAGCCTGTTGATCAATCGAAGAAGAGTTGACTTTCCGGAACCTGAAGCTCCCATGATAGTGACAAGTTCACCTTTATTGACCTTGAGGTCAAGGCTGCCTAATATCTGCGTCCTGACCCTGGTATTATTTACCTTGCGAAAGACAGCTTTTGATACTTTTTTCAATTCAAGGTGAACATGATTCATCTATCCTGAAATGTCCTGCAATTCTATAAACAATGCCATCAATCCTCCTTAGAACCAGATGTCTTGTTGTTACAAGACCTGCTACCGAATAAAATATCCAAGCCCATTGCTGCCCTAAAGTGAACCGTTCCCAGGGGGATAATTTCTCAACCAACTATCTGAAACTTGGAATATCAGATCGCCTCGAAGCGACTATTGCAAGAGCTGAAAATCTCATTGGCTAAAATAGAACTATAAATCACTTGTTAAATTGTTATGGGACATTTATGCGCCTTTCGCTCTTCATTCCTGCATGTCAAACGGTTCAGTCTTAATATCCCCATTATCCAGGATCAATTTCTCAACATTTTGTTTTGCATTTTTTAATTTCGTGTTGCATTCCCTGACAAGTTTTATCCCCTTCTCAAATAGCAAAAGGCTTTCATCAAGGGAAAGCTGCCCTTTCTCAAGTTTATCCGCTATTCCTTCAAGCTCTGTAAGTGATTCCTCAAAACTCATTTCCATGTGCATTCCTCTTTATCATTGACAACACAATTTATTTTTCCATCCTTTACAATTATGGAGATATCATCGGATATTTCAATTTCAGCAATACTCTTGATAGGCATCTTTGTGGGCAGTTTTAATGCAATGCTATAACCTCTTGAAAGCGTACCTAACGGGCTTACCGCATCAAGTTTTCCTGCATACGCATCAAGAAGTGCTTTCTTTACATCCAGGAGCCTTCCAAAACTTGATGTCTGTATCTGGGCAAGTTCATCGATGTATTGCACGTATTGTGTAACCCGTTCAAGCAACAAACGCAGGTCGACGCTGGCTTTCAACTCGGAAATATGGGACTGCATATCCCTTATATATCGCTTCTCGTTTTCGATCAACCTGTCCCTTAATCTGCTTATCTGGCTAGTTAATTCCTGCCTTTGCGGTACAGCGATCTCGGCGGCTGCAGAAGGAGTTGGCGCCCGGACATCAGCCACAAAATCACAGATCGTATAATCGGTCTCATGCCCAACTGCGGATATTATCGGAATCCTTGAATTAAAAATCGCCCGCGCCACGACCTCTTCATTAAAAGCCCACAGGTCTTCTATCGAGCCGCCGCCTCTTCCCAGAATTATCACATCAACATCAGTCCTGTTAAGCGCTTCGATCGAGCTGACTATGCTTTGCGCTGCGCTTTCACCCTGGACGATTGTAGCGATAAAAAGGATGTTGACCGGATATCTCCTCTTAAGAACGGTCAGGATATCATGAAGGACGGCGCCTGTTGGTGATGTTGCCACGCCTATTTTTGTTGGGAATCCGGGGAGCTGTTTTTTATGGTCGGGTGAGAAAAGCCCCTCCATAGCGAGCTTATTCTTCAATTGCTCATATGCCTTGTAGAGTTCGCCTATTCCGTCCGGGCGCATATCCCGGACTTTTAACTGGTAAATTCCTCTTTGCTCATATACATCGATGTCACCTAAAACAAGCACTTTCATGCCATGTTCAGGTTCAAACCTGAGGGTTTTGCCATGCCATTTGAACATGATGCATGTAAGCTGGCTATCTTTATCTTTAATAGTAAAATATCGATGGCCTGAGGCATGGTTTGTAAAATTTGATATTTCTCCCCGTATCCATACATCGTTGAATTGACCCGTTGTCAGGGTGCTCTTTACCGCAAGTGTGAATTCATGAACGGTATAGATGCCTTTTGTTTCAAGACCCATAATTCAACATTGATCTATGAATGTATTTGCTTTTCTATAGCGGTGTGAAAGTATTATGAAGCGAGGTAGTTGTCAAGAGGCAGGACATTCGCAAGATCTTCTTTTGTTATTACCGCATCTGTTAGTAAACTTTCCCTGATCTGTATCGGGGCAGCACATCGAAGAGCAATTGCTATGCTGTCACTTGGTCTTGCGTCAATATCGAAACTCATTCCATCCATGGATACAGAGATCCTGGCATAATAAACACCTTCGTTTAATTCATCTATCAATATACTTTCAATTTTTGAACCCAGGCGCTCAACAAGTGTTACAAAAAGGTCATGCGTCATGGGACGGGGGGGTATCTCATGGTTCAGCGCGGAATTAATTGAGATCGCTTCGGATAATCCGATATAAATTGGCATTATCCGTTTCATCTCATCCTCAAGGAGAACTATCGGCACCGGGCCCGGCTCTTTTTCGATGAGATAGACCCCTTTTATGTTCACTCTTAAAATTATCCCGTTCATTAAGTTAATATTAATAAGCGGGGTAATAAGTTTTCCCATAGTTCATAAAAAACTTTAATATTAGATAAAACAAATGTTAGTAGGTGATATTATGTCTCTGGTAAATAATATAATTAAGATGTTCATAGGGATCGTAGTTCTGGTAGTGGGTTTGGTTTGGTATACAGGTCCGAAAATAACAAGCTTAGAATTATTTGGATATTGGCCTGAACTCATAATTTTATTCAAAGCAACAATCGGTCTCTTCCTTCTGTTCGTCGGGTTGATCGTTGCCTGGATGGGCTATGACGATTACAAGATGGACAAGGAAATGGCACAGGAAGAGAAAAAGGAAGATAAGAAAGAATAAATGCATGTCCGGTTCAACCGGAGCATCTTTTTTTATTATGGATCTTATTTTATGAAGAAGTATATTCAAGTCAAATATATTTCAGTTTTATTAATCGTGACCCTGTTCTCAGTAGCATCAGGATGTATTGGTGGAAAAACAGTTGATACTGAAAAGAACAGGATAGCCACCATAGTAACAGAGAAGGGTACGATCAAGTTCGAATTGTATGAAAAGGAAGCTCCCATAACCACAAAAAATTTTATCGATCTGGCGCAGAAAGGATTCTATGATGGGCTTACGTTCCACAGGGTTGAACCCGGATTCGTGGTACAGGGCGGTGATCCCAAAGGCGATGGGACAGGTGGATCGGAAAAAACGATTCCCCTTGAAATAAATGCCACATTAACGCATAAAAAAGGTGCTGTTGGCATGGCACGCTCGCAGGATCCCAATAGTGCAAGTTCACAGTTCTATATCTGCCTTGGAGATGCAACGCTCCTTGATAATAACTATGCAGTGTTCGGACAGGTTATATCAGGCCAGGAAATAGCTGAGAAAATTACAAAAGGCGATAAAATGATAAAGGTTACGATCGGGTCAGATTAAACCTTTTTCATTCTCATTTTTTCAATTCATTTATTATCTTTGAACAAATATCTTCTGCTTCAGTATTGACCGAAACTATTTCAATCCAATCAGGCGACACTGCTCCAAGACCCAGTTCCACCGCCATTGCTATTTGTTCCTGGGCAAAAATCCTGCCACCGGCTACCTCAGGCGTAGTTCCATAGGTCCGAAGAACAGCTACTCCTGCTGCATCAAGCGCCACCCTGTCCCTGCTTGCCATCATAATGCCTGGTTCTATCAATGTTCCCGCATCGGGGCCGCCTTTTGAGAATCCCTTCATTCCGTCCATTATGATAAATCCGGGTTCATAGGCGGCATTGATTTGGGCGATCATCTGTCTATGGTATCTTGATGAATGAAGCTCGGACATATAATTATATCCATCTTCCGGATCGTATTTGGCAACCATTCCCACGCTATTTTTCAGGGACATCGTAAAATGACCTCCAAACCTGTGGGTCTTGAGGCAGCATGTCTGCACAATGAGATCGGCATCATGAAAGAGCCTGGGAAAAAGAAAACCCTTTTTCCAATGCGATACTTCTGGTTTTATCCTGAGCCAATCGCCGCTCTTGAGATCATCGAGGATGACAACTTCCATCCCTTTTTTTTTGGCAAGTTCCCAAACTCCAGTTTCAACAAGTGCTTTTTTCGTATCTCCCATGCCGCTTCGTTCTGCAAGCACAAGATTTGCTCCTTTTTCCTTGAGCGCATCGATCAAAGCGCCAAGGGTGTCGATATGAGTTGAGGCCGGGAAAGGATCATAGCTGTTATAATTGGCTTTTAATGCGACTCTTTTGCCTGAAAGGCTGCCAATATCGAAATACTTTAGCAATTGTTTTATCCCATTATCGCGAGAATTGGTTTTGATCACATATACTTTTGATCTGGATGTCAATGGTTTTGCCTCCCTGATAGGAATGTTTCTTTCCTCGATTAGGCCTGATTTGTCCTCTTTTTCGATGCATCCTGAAAAAACAAGGGTGAGCAAGGCAACCGCCTTTTTAATGAACTCCCTTCTCTTTATCATAGTATAGAGTGGGTTTCTTTTAATATTAAGCCTAAGTTTGACAGGTAAATAATAATATAGTCCTCAGCATGTTTGTTATTGATGACATACCAAACTAAACTAAGGACAGATGAAATAATCCCAAATGAGAATATATGCTTTCCTATTGGAACCATTC
>Ga0209540_10000418_pt1 | contig 41059 bp, 34 predicted proteins | sample BarGraIncu01121A_FD_184501 | JGI IMG/M metagenome (GOLD analysis project Ga0209540, IMG submission 184501) | Arctic peat soil microbial communities from Barrow, Alaska - Barrow Graham LP Incubations 011-21A (SPAdes) (version 2) | ecosystem: Environmental > Terrestrial > Soil > Wetlands > Peat... | reverse complement strand
GGCATCCTTTTCTTCTTTTACTTTCCAAAGCACTGTATGACCCATCATCACCGTATCAATAACGGTAAATTGATCGAATTCAAAGTGGTCTTGTTTAAGCACTGATAAACGTTCACCTGTACCAAATTGCACATTCCCACGTGTCGCGTCAAGATCGCCGCTTAAGATACGAATAAGAGTAGATTTACCAGCACCATTGGCCCCGATAATGCCATAACAGTTCCCGGCAGTAAATTTCAGGTTTACGTCTGAGAATAAAACACGTTTGCCAAATTGAATGGCCAGATTTGAAACGGTGATCATATATTTTTTATGTCTAAAGTCGAAGGCCCAAAATCATACGATTTTAAACTTTCGACTATTTTAAAACAAGAATAGAACTTGCCTGCTTTCCAAACCCGTTCTATTCTTTTATATTACAAATAATATTATTTGATAAATTACTCTATGATTCCTAAAGCACGAGCAGCTTTAGATATTTTTTCTATCGATTCGTCAATTTGATCAAAAGTATGCGTTGCCATTAATGAGTAACGAATCAGAGAATCTTCTGAAGGTACAGCAGGCGAAACAACCGGATTAACAAACACGCCATCATCCATCAACATACGTGTGATCTGGAATGTTTTTGTATTATCGCGCACATAAAGTGGAATAATCGGTGTTTCCGTTGGTCCGATTTCAAAGCCGGCTTTCAGAAATCCTGCTTTTGCACGTGCCGTATTTGCCCACAAAGCATCTTTACGCCATGTTTCTTCAGCCATTACATCAAGCGCTGCAAGTACACAACCGGTTGAAGCCGGCGTAATAGAAGCACTAAAGATTAATGTACGTGAGTTATGTTTCAGGTAATTAATTATATTATTATCAGAAGCAATAAATCCACCAATAGTACCTAACGATTTACTGAAAGTACCCATGATTAAATCCACATCCTGCGAAACACCAAAATGTTCACAGATACCGGCTCCTGTTTTACCAAAAACACCTAGTGAGTGGGCTTCATCAACATAAATTGAAGCATTGTATTTTTTAGACAGAGCAACAATTTCCGGTAGTTTAGAAACATCACCTTCCATGCTGTACACACCGTCCACTACAATCAGTTTCAATTTATCTGGCTCACATCTTTTAAGCACTTTTTCCAACGCATCCATATCGTTGTGACGATATTTGAATTGTTTTGAAAAAGACAAACGCTTACCTTCAATAATTGAAGCATGGTCATATTCGTCAAAGATCAAATAATCTTCACGACCTGTAACGCATGGCACAACTCCTGAATTTACAGTAAAACCTGTTGCATAAACTAACGCAGCTTCTTTGTGCACTAATTTTGCTAAACGATCTTCTAATTCGAGGTGAATATCTAATGTTCCATTCAAAAAACGAGATCCGGCACAACCGGTTCCGTATTTTTCAATTGCTTTAATCGAAGCCTCCTTTAAACGAGGGTGATTGGTCAATCCTAAATAGCTATTAGACCCAAACATCAAAACTCTTTTACCATCAATTGTTACAACCGTGTCCTGGTCAGACTCAATCGGACGGAAATATGGATACACACCCATATCTTTTGCTTGTTGAGGTGCATCATATTGCCCCAATACATTACTTAATAGACTCATATAATACTATGTGTGTTATAAATAAAAACGGCTGCAAAGATACTATTTATTTATGGAAAAACACAAATAATTTGAATTCTAACATATATTTAGCTACTTTTGCAACCCCAAATTAAACCCTAAAACATTTGTGAGCAAACAAATAGATTATAAATTATTGCCTTTGCTGGCGGCAAAATCGGAACCGGAATGGAAACGATTTTATATTAAAAACAAGAAAAAACTCGAAGGAATGGATCTTCGCGTCCAGGCTTTGCACGATAAAGTCTCATCTTGTACCGATTGTTTGAAATGTGCTAACTGCTGCAGGTCACTCGGTCCCCGCATCACCGACAAAGACATTGAGCGAATAGCTAAAGCATTGAGGATGAAAGCGGCAGATATGATTAAAAATTACCTGCGCGTGGATGAAGACGGTGATACCGTTTTCCAGTCAATGCCTTGTCCATTTTTGGTAGACGATAATTATTGCTCCATCTACGAATCACGCCCAAAAGCTTGCCGGGAATATCCACACACCGACCGTAAACGATTTTATCAGATTTATAATTTATCAATAAAAAATGCAACCACTTGCCCGATTGTATATGAGGTACTTGAACAGTTAACAAAGACCACTACCTCGTAAAAGCGGACAAGGAAAGTACGTTTGCACAAACCCATTTAAAGATTAGTTCTGAATATCTCTTTTTTTAACGTCCCATTTTTATGGAATGAATATCCGACAGTAAACAGAATACCTAAGGAAATACTCAAAACCGTTGAGGCCAAAATAGCAATCATGATAGCTATTTGATATTTAATGGCCACCAAAGGCACCGACCCACCCAAAATCTGTCCGGTCATCATGCCCGGAAGCGAAACAATTCCCATGGTAGCCATGGTGGCGATGGTGGGATTTAAAGCCGAAACAAAACTCTTTTTCGCAAAGTGCAATAAGGCTTCGTACTTTGTAGCTCCCAATGCAAGTTTATAAAAATAGAGCTGCTCATCTCTCCTCAAGGATTTATAAAAATCGCCTAGTCCTATCACATTGGATCGCAAGGAATTGCCCAACACCATTCCGCCGATAGCAATCATATATTTGGCATCGAGAATAAAATCGAGATTGGCAATAAAATAATTGAAGTAAAGAACAACAAAGAAATTGGCGATAATGAATGAGAGCAAAACGGGTAGAGCAAATTGCTTGATTCTGAGTCCAGAATTTTTGATTACTGAAAAGCTGGCAGCATTAATCATTACCAGAAACCAGAGCAAATTCAAAAACCAATTGTTGAATTTAAAAACATATTCGAGAAAAAAGCCAATCAATACCAATTGAACAGCCATCCGCAAAGTAGAAGTAACAAGATTTTTTGTAATCCCGAGCTTAAAATACCAAACAGCAATCAATGGCACGAGCAGCAAAATGGCGCACATAAACATTGAAAAAGCGGACAAATCAGTAGCACCATTCATAATCAATTCAATTTTATCGCTTTAATTTCAACTCCCGAGGGCAAATAATTATCGTGAGAGATAGACAAAACCGTAAAGTCCGGATTCAGCAAGAAGTAATCGAGCACTTTAATTCTTAATGGTTTATCAAGCGCAGAACTAATCTCATCCAGAAAAAAAATATCCCGTTTCAAGAGCAGCGCATTAATAATGGCAACACGTTGCTTTTCACCACCCGACAGCGTTTCAATATCTTTTTGCAACAAACTATCTTGCAATTCAAAATAATCAAAAAGTTGTGGTATTTCAATTGCAGCTCCCTCTTTATATTTCAAATTTGCTCTGAACGACATGGTCTCATCAAACAGAGTCTGAACTTTTCCTGTGCCAATACTCAAATCCTGACTTACATACGCAACACGTCGGCGCAATTCCCAAACGGAGGTATCTGTCAAAACAGAACCTTCGAAAGAAATAGTCCCGCTATCCGGCTTCTCAAAACCCAACAGCAAACGAAACAAGGTTGTCTTTCCAATGCCAGAACGCCCGGTAACATTCACCTTATCGCCTCGAGATATATGAAACGAAAAGTTTTGCAGTACAAAATTTTCGGAAAATCGCTTACTTATATTTTGGATATTGAACATCAAAACTTCTTCAGAAATTACAATAAATCAATTTGACAGTTTTTCAAAATCATCCCAAAAGCCCGGGTACGACTTAGTCACCACTTGTGGATTCTCAACAACAATTGGAGTGACCAACGCTACGGGTGCAAAAGCCATAGCCATACGATGATCGTGATAAGTGGCAATGCTTATCGGTGAAGCCGGCTCGCAACGTTCACCATCCCATGCTAACTGACTTTCGGCAGGTTCGTAAACCACATAACCCAGCTTAGCCAATTCGTTGATCAAGGCTGCAATTCGATCCGTCTCTTTAATTTTAAGCGTCTCCAAACCACTAAATTTAAACGGAATACCTTTCAAACAGCAAGTCACTGCAAAAGTCTGCGTCAAGTCGGGTTCATCTGTAAAGTCATATTCCATCCTCGTTGTCAGGTCACCATTTGTCGACAACAAAACACCATCTTCCATGTACGACGTTTTAACCCCTAACTGTTCGAAAAGATCAGCTACTTTGCTATCCCCCTGATAACTATTTTCGCCCAATCCTTTGAGAAAAACACCACCTTTACCTACCAACGAAAGTATTTCGTACCAATACGACGCCGCCGACCAGTCCGATTCTACTTTATAGGGAATCGGCTGATATTCCTGAGGTTCTATCTTAATAACATTTTCTAAAAAGTCAACATCAATTCCATATTCATCCATCATTTGCATGGTCATATTGATGTAGGGTCTGGAAATAATCTTGCCTTCCAACACAATCTTCAGTCCTTTCAGCATGCATGGGGCTATCATCATCAATGCCGAAATATACTGACTGCTCACGTTTCCTTTCAGATGAATCTCTCCACCTACAAGGGCACTTCCTACTATTTTTAGTGGTGGATAGCCATCGTTTTCGAGATACTCAATCCTTGCTCCAAGCCCATTGAGTGCATCCACCAGCAATTTGATGGGACGCTGTTTCATGCGCTCACTACCGGTAATTACCCATTCGCCTACTGTTTTCGACAAAAAAGCTGCAAGAAAACGCATGGTTGTTCCGGCAGCACCGATATCAAAAGTGGTACTATTTGAGTCTAGAGCACTCACCAGCACATTCGTATCATCACAATCTGCCAGATTTTCAATATCGTAAGGGCTGTACGATAGAGCATCCAATATCAAAGCGCGATTGCTTATACTTTTTGAAGCAGGAAGTGAAATTTGAGCAGCAAGGCTGTCGATAGTAATATGGAGTTCTTTCTTGTCAGAGAGCATATTTAAAATATATTTTTAGTGGTTGACAATTAATAATGGTTGACCGCAATCATTTAGCTTCATTCAAATTCAAAAAAAAACTAAACATTCATTTTTTCAAGTTGGGCAATCAGTTTTTCGGTTATCTCTGTAGTTTTATTCATTTGAGTATTTATTTCTTTCATAAAAACATTATCTTCGGATGTACCACGCACAGCAACAAAATCGAGTTGTTTGTCTGCATCATCGCCATCCATTCCAAAACCGGTTCTTGAAACAGCATTGAATTCTTTTTTAGCATCCCTCAATATCAAGTCATCAAAAGTCAACACTGCTTTATTCCATTTCTCTACAATTGAAATAAGATCTTGTATTGCAATTTCGGCAAATGATTTACCGGCTAGTCTTTCTAGGGTGTTTTTTGCCCAAACCCAGGAATAATTTGAATAATCAGCATGTATTTGATTCAAATTATTCTGAATTGTTTCTAACGATATAGTTTCAGTTGAAATTTCTTTAAGCAACTCATCAACAACACTTTTAGGAGCAATCAAACCAGCCATATCCACCCATTCATCCATTTCTGTCACCGAACCGGCAGACAGAAATCGAACCAAATCTTCTCCTGTAGTTATTTCCACAGCACTGAGTTTTTCAACAACTTTTTCACCAACAAATTGATTGATAGCCATTTTGTACAATTCAATTCCTTTTTTGATAGACGATCGTTTGATTTTGCAATTCTGGTACCATACAAATGAAGCACTTGCATCCATGGTTAGCAACAATCCATTCAGTATTTCAATACCTTTCAAAGCTTTCGACAAAGTATATGGCGACAAAAAGTCAAAATTGATGGAGTCTAGCTTCTTTTCATCCGTACGGGTATCGCGTTTTGGCCATTTTTGCACATCGCGAATAGTCCCGGCACTATGAAGATTTATGCCGGGCAACAAACTACTTTCTCCATCATTCTCCATCAAATACGAAAACGGCAGATCTGAAATATCAGGATTGCCTTTATGACGACCGAGCACCACTGTAAATGCTCCAATTTTAGCCGGCCACATAACATACGAATCGCTCGAAGTTTTCACACCACGTTCAGTAATTCCCTGATGAACAGGACCAAGCTTATACATGTGATTGCTAAAATTCGTTCCACTACCTGCATTCATAAACGAATATAAAGCGGTCAGCATCAAGGTGGATTTATGGTGTGTGACGGTATAGGGTCCTGCAAAAATTGAAACCGCCTCACCGTGAAGTCCTTGACAATTTGCAAAAAAGAGGGAATCGATGGCCGAGAATTGTTTACTGATAATGCAACCCTGTCCTACAAAGCAATTCGAAATCAGGGCTGACTCCGAAACCGTTGTACCCGAATTAATTATAAAATTAGCACATTGCACACCACGCCCAATGTAAACGGGAGCTTGGTCATTACAATTTATTGTTCCATTTTCAAGTAACAATACACCTTCAATTACGGCACAGTCACCAATACGCACATTTTTCAAACTATCGCAATTCGTAATGCGCACATTTTTTCCAATGCTACCTTTATAGGATCTTTGCGAATCAGCATAGTTTGCAATTTTACTCTCAAGTGCTTCAATAGCTTTATTATATCGATAAAAAGTCAACATATAAGCTAAAGGAGCTGATAGTTGATCAAAAATAGGCACTTCACGTCCACCGGCTTCAATCATCACCGGCACCTTCGTTCCGTTACCAAAAGCAGATTCACCTTCCGTCAATATAAGATTTACATTGTCGATATAAGCTTCATCGCCAATTTCAAAATTAGCTATATAATTATTGATTTTATCGATAAAAACGTCATTACCAATCACACAATTGTGCAAATGGCAATTAAAAATTCCTGAATGCTTTTTGACGCCACCCGGGAGTTCGAAAATTTTGGTATATGCTCCCAGATAGACATTACCGGAAAAATGTACGTTATAAAAATAAGAGGCCGAAAAATCCTCATCAACCTGCACTTGTTTCCAATCTTCGGCAGAGCAACCGTAAACTGTTAGTGTAGCTATTTCTTTATCTAAGAGTGGACGATAATTTGTCATATTTTTTTGTCAACCGTTCACGGTTATCATTATTTATATTTATTGTTCGGAATATAAAACATTCATTATAAACTTTCAACACTTCAATTTAATGCATTTCAGTCTCCTTCAGGTCTGATACCCAATAGGTCTACGGGGTTTATTCGTCAGATTTCTATCTGCATGCAATTCAGCCAGCGATTGATTTATTGACTCTATTTGAATTTGAGTATCTTCGTTAATGTCGTTCTGATCTTTGAAAATATCTTCTAAATACTCCTTAAGTTCACTTAATTCGTTTTGAAGTTCTCCTATCCTATCAACAGGCGGATTCGACACTAGTTGGCGAATAGCGACAAAAGCACGCACAATCTGAATACTCATATTGACGGCTATGTCACTTCTGAGTACACTTGACAACATAGTTACACCATGTTCGGTAAAAACTAACGGAAAAGAAGATTTTGGGCGCTTACTTCCTGATGTCGTCACAATTTGTGATGACATGTTTTTCCATTCGATTTCTGTAAGTTGAAACATGAAGTCATCGGGAAACCTGTTGATATTGCGTTTTACAGCCTGATTCAACACACGCGTTTCCACCCCGTACATTTCCGCCAAATCACGATCAAGCATTACTCGCTGTCCCCTGATTTCGTATATTTTGCTTTGAATAAGTTGCAATTCCATGCCGGCACGACTGTTACTCTGTTATCTCATCGTAATTTTGAAACAAAAAATCATTGTATGGATATCGCTCCACGTGGATAGCTTTGATATTTTCATACATCAAAGCCTTCAAATTATCAATATTATCTTTTTCGCGAGCTGAAATAAAGATGCAGTTGTCATGCATTTTAGCCATCCATGTTTTTTTCAATTCTTCCAAACTTATGTTCTCACGTTTCTCAGGAGCTAAATCGTCGGCTTCTTTTGGCACATAACTAAAAGCATCTATTTTATTGAATATCAGAATCATTTGTTTCTGTTGTGGATCAATTTCTTTCAACGTTTCGTTTACAACATCAAGTTGTTCCTCGAAGTTCGGATGCGACACATCTACCACATGTAGCAATAAATCAGCCTCACGCACTTCATCGAGGGTTGATTTAAACGATTGCACCAAATGATGAGGTAACTTACGTATAAACCCAACAGTATCAGACAATAAGAACGGAAGATTATCAATAATCACCTTACGAACAGTGGTATCAAGCGTTGCGAATAATTTGTTTTCTGCAAATATATCCGATTTACTTAGCAAGTTCATCAGTGTCGATTTTCCTACGTTGGTATAACCGACCAAAGCTACACGTACCATTTTCCCACGATTCTTACGTTGTGTGGTCATTTGTTGATCAATGTCCTTCAGGTTTTGTTTCAGCAACGCAATCTTGGTGAGAATAATCCGGCGGTCGGTTTCAATTTGGGTTTCACCCGGACCACGCATACCAATACCACCCCGTTGACGCTCTAGGTGAGTCCACAGACGAGTAAGTCGGGGCAACATATACTGACACTGAGCAAGTTCTACCTGTGTCTTAGCACTTGCTGTTTGTGCTCTTTTAGCAAAAATATCCAGAATAAGACTAGTCCTGTCCAAAATCAGAACTTTCAGTTCGGCTTCGATATTGCGTAGTTGTTTGGGCGTTAATTCGTCATCGAAAATAACAACACCAATCTCGTTCTCATCCACAAAACTCTTTATTTCGAACAATTTGCCCGGACCAACATAAGTTTTAGGATTTGGATATTCCAGTCGTTGCATGAATATTTTCTCGGGCGAGGCACCAGCAGTTTCTGCCAAAAAAGCCAGCTCATCAACATATTCACGAGCTTTATCTTCATTCTGAAGTTGGGTAATTACACCAACAAGTACAGCCTTTTCTTCGTATATTTCCGTTTTCATATTTCTTTTTATCAAAAAAAAACCGTTTGGTGATTCCAAACGGTTTTTATGTTTATTTATTCAGTTTAGAACAATATAGACTGACCGTTGGGTTATTGCTTAAACTTGTATAGACTAACAGACTCGGTTCGCGAAAAAACTCTTAAATAGCACCTATATCAACCATTACACACAATGCTTAACACAATGACGACTGCCATAAAAATTAAAAACTGCCGAAGTTTGCTATTTCTAACACAATGTTTTAGTCGATTTTATCAAAACTATTTGTAATATATTTCTTTCAAAAAATCTGATTTACAAATGTAATATATTTTTTCTAATGTTCATTTGACTCTTCGTAAAAAAACAGAGATAATTGTATTTTAAGAAGAAAAATAATGTTTCGATGTTATTTAATCTTTCAACTATATAAAATTGCAAGTTTTTCGGCATTTTAGGCTTTATAAATAGATTTATTTTATCCTCTACCCACAAAATTTGTGTACCTTTGGCTGCTTTTTGAAAAGGAAAATGAGTAAATCTATTTCGTAAACTTGAACTTCCATTTATATCAAACTAGCTGGGAATGCACAAGATATTTATTCCATTTTTATTCATTATTCTTACTGTCCAGTCTGCATTTTCGCAAGCTGGTAGCGGGGTATATAAATTCCTTGACTTACCTGTTTCATCACGACTTGCAGCATTAGGTGGATCAAATGTTTCGCTTAACGACAACGACATTAATTTTGGATTTCAAAATCCGGCATTGCTAACAACCGAAACACATAACACTTTAGGTATCAACATGGCCAATTATTTGGCCGACATTCGATTCGGTTCGGCAGTATACGGACGAACGATTGGGACTAAAAATTATTTAGCCGTTGGAATCCAATATGTTGATTATGGTCTATTTAAAGAAGCCACCGTACAAAACGAAATCATTGGCGAATTCACAGCTAAAGATATAGCGCTAAGCTTAATATACGCAAGACCTTTATCGGATAAGTATACTGTGGGTGCAACACTAAAACCGGTTTATTCTGTTTTTGAACGATATACCAGCTACGGCTTGGCAATAGACTTGGGTGCAAGTTACAAAGATACAGCCAATCTTTTTTCGGCAGGGCTTGTGCTTCGAAACATCGGAACACAGTTTAAAGGATATTATGCCGACGAAAACGGGCAACATTTAGAATCGTTGCCATTCAACATACAGCTAGGCATGTCAAAAAAATTCAAACATGCGCCATTGCGACTGTCGTTCACATTGCATGATTTACAACAATGGGATTTATCATATCAATCCACTAATCAGCCTACTGAAACAATTGGAACAGTAACCGACGAAAAAAAGATTGGTTTTATAGACATGTTCTTCCGTCATTCAATACTTGCAGCCGAATTTGTACCTACTAAAAATTTCTATTTGGCGATTGGCTATAATCATCGCCGCCAAAAAGAAATGAGTATGAATGGTTTTAAAAGCAGTGCTGGCTTTTCTTTTGGTGGCGGAATAAAAATTTATAAATTTCATGCCGGCTTCGGAATGTCGCAATTTCAGGTTGGCAATTACTCATATCAATTCTCAATTACTACCAATCTAAATGAGTTTAGGCTGTAATAGATTGTTTACTATTATTACACATTCCAAATAAATGAAGAAAATAATCGTTGCTATTGATGGCTTTTCGAGTTGTGGTAAAAGCACCATGGCAAAAGAACTGGCTCGCGAAGCCGGATATGTTTACGTTGATACCGGTGCCATGTATCGCGCTGTTTCGCTATTTTGTATACAAAACGGTTGGATGTCAGACTCTGAAATAGACTCAGAAGCTTTAGAGGCTCATATCAACTCTATTCGTATTGAATTCAGAACGAACGAAATAGGAATTTCAGAGACATTCCTAAACGGCAAAAATATTGAAAATAAAATAAGAACGCTCGAGGTAGCCAATGGAGCCAGCAGAGTGAGCACATTGGGTTTTGTGCGACGTGAGCTGGTTCGCCAACAACAACTTATGGGTGAACAAAAAGGCATAGTTATGGATGGACGGGACATTGGAACAGTGGTTTTTCCAACTGCCGAACTGAAAATTTTCCTTACAGCTTCACCTGAGACAAGAGCAAAAAGACGTTTTGATGAAATGGTAGAAAAAGGCGAAGAAGTAGACTATGAAGATGTATTGGCTAACGTAAAAGAACGCGATGATCGCGACCAAAACCGCACAGAAAGCCCACTAAGAAAGGCTAATGACGCTATTGAAGTAGACAATTCGAATTTGACTAGAGAAGAGCAACGGGAAATTTTACGAACTTTGTTTGTCGAAAAAACGTTATGATGGTTTACAATTACGCAATATTAAACTTGCTATTTCAGGTGAAAGAAGGTGGTAAGTTTAACTTGTAAACTACTAATTATTAATTAAATTTTTATGCCAAATATCGAAATTGATCAAAAATCGGGCTTTTGCTTTGGAGTAGTAAAAGCCATTACAAAAGCAGAAGAAGAACTGGCCAAAGGCGAAATACTTTATTGTCTTGGCGACATAGTACATAACGGGTTAGAGGTAGAACGACTCGCAAAAATGGGATTAATCACTATCGACCACGAGGAGTTAGCTAAATTGCACAATGCCAAAGTATTGCTTCGTGCTCATGGCGAACCACCCAGTACTTACGAAACTGCAAAGAAAAACAACATTACACTTATTGACGCTTCGTGTCCGGTAGTATTAAAATTGCAATCGCGCATTAAAAATGCTTACGAAACCAGACCAACACCCGATACACAAATAGTTATATACGGGCATATTGGACACGCGGAAGTAAATGGGCTTATGGGTCAGACCAATGACGAAGCAATTGTAATTGAAAGCGAAGATGATTTATATAAGGTAGATTTTTCGAAAAATATTCGTTTATTTTCGCAAACTACAAAATCTCTTGATGGTTTCAACAAGCTCGTAACTACAGTTGCCGAAATGACAGATAAAAGTGCCATTTTTGAAAATACTGACACAATTTGCCGCCAAGTAGCTAATAGAATACCAAATATTACTACCTTTGCGCAACAAAATGACATTATTGTATTTGTTAGCGGAAAAAAGAGTTCAAACGGAAAAGTATTATACGAACACAGCAAAAAAATTAACCCGAATACCTATATTGTATCGGAAGCCAACGAGGTTGAAGCGCTGAATCTTGATCTAACAAAGAAAATCGGCATTTGTGGCGCAACTTCCACACCAAGTTGGCAAATGGAAGCAGTTGCCAACAAATTAAACGAATTGGCATTATAGGTATAAAAAAGATAATTGTTACTATTTTACACACATATTTTTTAAACAGAAATGAAATACGAAATTAAATGTATTGGCGTGCTAACCTCCGGAGGAGACGCACCGGGAATGAATGCTGCCGTTCGTTCGGTAACTCGTGCCGCTATTTTCAATGGTATACGCGTAAAAGCGATTTACAGAGGTTACAAAGGTTTGATATCAAATGAAATCATTGAATTTCAAACGCAAAATGTAAGTAATATCATTCAACAAGGTGGTACTATTCTAAAGAGTGCACGCTGTGCAGAATTTCGTACGCCTGAAGGTAGAAAACTTGCATACGACAATATGAAAGAAGCTGAAATTGATGCATTGGTTGTAATTGGTGGTGATGGAACATTTACCGGAGCCCGCATTTTTGCTCAAGAATATAATGTACCAATAGTAGGTCTCCCGGGAACAATCGACAATGATTTATATGGTACTGACTCAACCATCGGGTACGACACAGCTCTCAATACAATTGTGGAAGCTGTTGACAAAATCCGCGATACGGCCTCTTCACACGAACGCTTATTCTTTATCGAAGTAATGGGACGTGATGCCGGCTTTTTGGCATTAAACAGCGCTTTAGCTTCGGGTGCCGAAGCAGCTATTATTCCCGAACGCGAAACACAGGAAGATCAATTGGAAGAATTGATTAAAAATGGTTTCCGCAAATCGAAAAACAGTAGTATTGTAATTGTTGCCGAGAGTGAAATTACAGGTGGCGCAACTGCATTAGCTGCGCTTATGAACAAAGAACATCCTGAATACGATGTACGTGTAACTATTCTAGGACACATTCAACGTGGAGGTTCGCCAACTGCTTACGACCGTATTTTGGCTAGTCGTATGGGAGTGGCAGCAATTGACGCTTTACTTGATGAGCAACGAAGCATCATGATTGGAATTGTAAACGACGAAATCGTTCATGTTCCTTTTACCAGAGCTATTAAGGACGACAAACCTGTTAATGAAACATTATTGGGAGTACTTTCTATTCTATCAATTTAAAATAACCCTGAAAATTCCCTAAAGGAAACTTCTAGTGCCTGCAATTAAATCAGAAGTAATTCTTCTTTGATTGCGACGGCATCTTAAAGCCTCCTTCAGGGGATTTTTATCTCAGAACCTAGCACATGATCCCCACCTCAATATTATTTGTTTGCTTAGGCAATATTTGTCGCTCACCAATGGCCGAAGGCGTTTTCCTTTCGATACTTGAACGCGAAGGACAATCATCCGATTTCAATATTGATTCTGCTGGTACACTGGGAGTTCATATAGGTGAACTGGCCGACAGAAGAATGCGTTTTTTTGCTGAAAAGCGAGGCTACACGCTGACACACCGATCAAGAAAGTTTACAAGGGCTGATTTCAGCAAGTTCGACTGGATAATTGTTATGGATGATAGAAATTACGATGATGTAAAATCAATGGCGATGACAGGTGAAGAAGTCTCAAAAATTCATCGTATGGTAGATTTTTGTCAAAAACTAGAAGCAACATATGTCCCCGACCCATATTTTGGTGGCGATCAAGGTTTCGAAAATGTAATTGACTTATTGGAAGATGCTTGCGAAGGGCTATTCTCAGAGGTAAGAGGCAAGAAGTAAGAGGCAAGAACAATTTCTCAATAACCAAATTATCAATCACTAACAAGAGGGAAATTGATAAAATTCCAGTCGGAAGGCCGATTGAAGTACTCGTACGATAATTGATTGGCGGTATATTCCGTCCATGTGTGCATGTGGATATGATTCTCTCTTTTAGAACTAAGAAAAGCACTTCGCAGACTGGCTGGAACTATTTTGAGCCAAAAATAGAAGAACCCTTTTTGACGAAATTGCAACACATGTCCAAACTCATGACGTAGCAAATCGGTGTTTTGAGAGTGGTTCAACCCTACAAAAATACCCACACCCGGTATTGTCATTGCCGCTCCCCGGTTAAATGATTTAGTATTGACAACAAAAATAGCTACTCCTTCAAATTTAACTTTCATATTTTCAGAGTTATTGGACAATAAAATCAAACTTTAAGAAAGCTATTCTTCCCATATTTTCCATGCCGCCCGTGCCTGTCCGATAAGCATACCCTCACCGTTCAACACCTGAGCACCTTGCTCCTGCCCTTTTTGAAGAAACAAAGTAAGTGGAGGATTGTACACCGCATCAAAAAGCAAATGATCTGAACCAAGAAACTGATAAGGGATATCCGGACATTCATCTACACGCGGAAATGTACCAACAGGCGAGGCATTGACAATTACAAGGCAATCCGCTATCACAGCTTCTGTCAGTTGCTGATAAGTCAGTGCACCTGCCTTCGCAGTCCGCGACACAAAAGTGGTGGTAATCCCTAATTTGCGAAGCGTATAATCAATGGCTTTTGAAGCACCACCTGTACCCAGAATAAGTGCTTTTTTATGGAAATCCTTCAACAGCGGGCTGATAGAGCTTTCAAATCCAATGGCATCCGAATTATATCCTTTTAAGCGTAATTCACCGTCTTTACGAATAAATTTAATGACATTCACAGCACCAATTTTAGCAGCCGTCTCGTCGAGTTCATCGAGCAGAGGAATAACTTGCTGTTTATATGGAATAGTGACATTGAGCCCACAGAGTTGAGATTTTTCTTTGAGCGCTAACAATTCTGAGACATTTTGCAATTCATACAAATCATATTGTGCATCAATACTTTCCGTTTCAAATTTATTGCTGAAATATTTTTTAGAGAAAGAGTGTCCAAGAGGAAAACCGATTAAACCGAACTTTTTCATTTTTACGCAGAGTATTTCTTTTTACGTACACTTTTCACTATCAACCAAACCAGCAACACTGCACCAACACCCACAAAAATAAAAGACAGTTCGTGACTATATTTATTAATCATGTCGCGATTTTCACCAGCAACGTAACCAAGCGAAGCTAATACGATATTCCAAAGCCCGGCACCTAAAAAGGTATACAACAAAAAGCTAAAATAATTCATTTTTGCCAAACCTGCAGGAATAGAAATGAGGTGACGAATCACAGGTATCAGTCGACCAATAAAAGTTGAGGTTTTACCATGGTCATTGAAGAATTTCTCACTCTTCTTTATCTTTTCACTACTCAACATAAACAATTTGCCCAACTTACTATCGGCAAATTTATAAATAACCAAACGCCCCAACCACATCGACATCAAATAATTGAACGATGCACCAATCATTGCTCCAAGAGTTCCGAAAAAGACAATCCATACTATGCTTAAATCGCTTTTGGGATCCATAGCCACGTAAACAGCTGGTGGAATCACTATTTCCGATGGTACAGGAAGTATTGAACTTTCGGCAGCCATTAAAACTGTAATGCTAAAATAGTTGGTATTTGATTTATACCATTCTTCAATATGTTGAATAAAGTTCAAAGAATCTTTGGCAACAGGAATTGGCTCAGCAGTTGGAGTTGCGTGCGCGCCAAGAGTTACAAAAAACAAGACGGCAATAAAAAGGAATTTTTTAATCATAAATGAAGTAAACGGTTACAAGAATTTAGTTACAAGTCACAAGTCCGATCTTAATCTGAAAAGTTTTCTAAAACAATACATTAACAATAATTCAAGTACAGTTCATTACAATCAAAACATCAACAAAAGACTCGAAATTTTAAAAAACACAGCCTCAATTAGGTATCTAGCAGCAATTTATCAATGGCTTCAGGGCATAGTTCGAGAAACAAATCAGCCGATTGGTCGTTTTCATCAACAGCTTTCTTCAGATACGGAATTGCTTCCATCACCTTGTCCATTTTAAAATACACAACGCCAATAAATAAATTTATATACTCTAGCGTGCTATCAAGTGCCTGAGCATCGATATAATAGCGCAGGGCAGACTCGTAATCATATTTATCAAGATAAATATTAGCGATAGCCATCAAGGTATCAGGCTGATCAATATCAAGGGCAATAGATTTTAGATAAGCTTCTAATGCATGTTCAGTTTCGTCCAAGCCAATAAAAGCTTCAGCCAAATACACCCATGCATCAGCAGCATCCGGGTCGATAGCCAGCGCTTGTTCGATATACCCCTTACTCTCCACAAACTTTTCAAGTTCAAGCAAGCAAATGCCAATACCTGTAAGCGCATCATAATTAGCAGGGTGAACACTTAACGACTGCTTGTAGGAAACAATAGACTCATCGTAACGCTCCATTTTTTCAAGGCATTCGGCAATGAAAATTTCCGTTTCCCACAAATTAGAGGTCATTCGCTTATAGTCTGTATAACATTCTATAGCTTGTTCAAACTGATCTAGTTGAAAATGAACATGCCCTTTTTGCAAGCAAGTCAGCGAATCATTTTCATCAATGGCGAGAGCAAATTCATAGGCTTCCAACGCTTTATGAAAATCCTGAAGGGCAAAATAGATTTGACCCAGATTGAACCAAGCTTCATCTGTATATGAATCAATATCTATAATACGATTGTAAGTAACAATTGCTTTTTCGTAATCGCTATTTTGTTCGTAGCAAAAAGCAAGTTCAAAAAGCAAATCGATATTTTTAGGATTGATAGCATCTCCTTTTTCTAACAACAACAATGCTTCGGAATACTCAGCTCTAGTCAAAAAGATAAAAGCAATATCAAGACAAACATTATCTATGTCGTAATTTTCTTGTGTAATTATATTCTCTATCAATAACTTTGCATCCTGCAAACGCTCCATCTTAACCAACACCTCCACTTTGAGTAGCAACACCTCATAATCGCTGGTTTCTGTAAGCGAGTCGAGAATTCGAAGTGCCTTTATCTCATCGCCGGTAGCCAAGTAGGTTTTAGCACGTTTAGCTTTTAGCACATTGCTATTGGGATGCAGCTTAAATCCAAATTCCAAAGCTTTAGCAGAATCTTTGGTACGACCGCGTCGGAGGTAATACTCTACTATACTTCCTAATTCTTCGACATCGAAATAGCCATTGGCAGATCCGGCAAGATACTGCTCATACTTTTTTACAACGTCGTTGGATTCATCATCCACTGAATAAGACAATTTTCGGCTCATGGGCTTCAGTATTTTTTGCAAAAATAATACTTTAAATGCAATTAAATAAACTGCTTACACAAAAGTTATGAACAAAGCCGGAAGCATTAACTAATTTTATATATACCAACAATACTTTTTTGACGTTTAGGCATAGTGTTTGGTGCAAATTCAACTCCAGGAAACGGACCAGAAACAGTGTCATTGTGGAATTGTCGACCACCACATTTTCAAACAATCACATTTTCAATTTTTCATTGTATCTTTGTAAGAATTAAATATCACAAATCGGTTCGTTATGCATTTTTCCAAATTATTCACACACTGCCCTGCATGTGGCTCAGACAAATTTGTACAAAACAACGAAAAATCAAAACGTTGCGAATCGTGCGGATTTGTTTATTATATAAATCCATCCGCGGCAGTGGCAGCATTTATCCTCAATGAAGCTGGCGAATTATTAGTATGCAAGCGTGGCAAAGAACCCGAAAAAGGAACATGGGATTTGCCCGGCGGATTTGTGGATGGCAATGAAACTGCCGAAGATGCTATAATACGCGAAATCAAGGAGGAATTGCAAGCCAAAGTAATTGATTACAAATACATTTTCTCACTGCCAAACCTATACGAGTACAGTGGAATGACGATTCCTACATTGGATATGTTTTTCACTTGTAAAATTGCTGATGACAGTCAACTAACCGCCTCGGATGATGTTGCTGATTGTTTTTTCGTTCCATTAAAGGATATAAAGACAGATAATTTTGGACTGAAATCAATAAAAAAAGGAGTTGGAATGTTTTTGGAAAAGAACTTCAATTCTAAATTATGACGCAACACATTACGAGACACGACAGAGTAACGTCTTTACTAAAAACAAAAATTATGAATTTATTCAAAATATGATGAAAAAAATAATTGTTTTAAACCTACTTCTTATAAGCTTTGCCAGCACAATGGTTGGACAGCATACGCTTATTTACACTAACTCCGACGTACTGTTCAATCAGGGGAAAGAGCTTTTCACGCAACATAAATTTGCTGCTTCGTACCGCAACTTCGAAGAGTTTTTGAAAGGAACAAAACCAACTCAAGCAGGTCAGATTCAAGAATCCGAGTTTTACATGTCAGCCGATGCTTTTGAGCTTCGTCAAGAAGATGCGAAGGTTCGTCTAAAAAATTATTTATTGAAATATCCTTATACGCCTTTTTACGATAGAGCAAATACCATGTTGGGCATTTTGTTTTACGAAGCAAAGGATTATAAAAGTGCGTTGAGCTATTTCAAAGTTGTTGACGAGAACCATTTGGGAAACAGAGAACTTGTGGATTTTTTGTTTAGCAAAGGATATTCATGTTTACAAACAGGTGATAATACTCTGGCTCGTGACATTTTCAAGCAATTGAAAGTTATGAAAACACGCTATGATTTTTCGGCAAGCTACTATTATGCCTATGCCGAGTACACGTTGAAAAACTATGATGTAGCGCTCCCCGAGTTTATAAAAATTGAGAGTAATCCTGAATACAAAAACATTGTTCCATATTATATTGTACAGATATATTACGCTCAAAAGGAGTACGATAAGCTAAGTAGCCGTGCCGAATTGCTATTAAAAAACAATCCGGAAAATAAAAATAATGCAGAAATCTATCGCATTATGGGCGAAATTGCATATCGCAAAAAAGACTATGCAAAAGCAATTGTGTATTTAAAAAGTTACGAAAAAGTCAATCCGAAAGTCTTGCGTAACGACATGTATTTATTGGGATTATCATACTTTCAATTGAAAGATTATCCTAACGCCATCCAATATCTATCGAAAGTAACGACTGCAAAAGACGAAATGACCGAAAATGCATATATGCATTTAGGAAACTCGTACATAAAAACCAAGGACATAAATAATGCTCGTTTGGCATATGAAGCATCATTGCTCACTAAATTCAACAAAACGGTGCGTGAAGAAGCGATGTTCAACTACGCGCTTACCACTTACGAATCGAACACAGGCTTTGGTGAATCCATTTCGGCTTTTGAACAATTCCTCACCGAATTTCCAAACTCTAAATACAGAGACAAGGCCTACGATTATTTATCATCAGTATATCTTACCACCAAAAACTACGAAGCAGCTTATCAATCAATATCAAAAATTGCTGAACCTTCGGCTAAATTACTGGAAACCAAGCAATATCTTTTGTATCAAATAGGTGCCGAAGCATTTGCATTGAATAATTACGAAAAAGCGATAGATGCATTCACCCTATCATTGCAAAGTTCATCGACCGGGAAGTATTCTGCCGAAAGTTATTTCTGGCGCTCGGAGAGTTATTTCCGAACCAAACGGTCGACAGAAAGCATCAAAGATCTGAAAGCCTTCTTTGCAAATCCATATTCTAAATCGAGCACCAATAAAACCACAGCCAATTACTCATTGGCTTACGGCTACTTTTCGCAAAAAAATTACAGCGAAGCGTTGAACTGGTTCTTGCGATACCTAGGTGCAGAAAATAACGCGGGCAACCCAACCTATCCGGATGCATTAAACCGCGCAGGCGACTGCTATTTTTACAACAGAGATTTCAGTAAGGCCGAAACCTACTACAACAAAGCGGTTTCAATTAGTCCAAACACCGGCGACTATGCCATGTTTCAAGCTGCGTATGTTGCCGGATTGCAAAAAAGTTACAGTACAAAGGTCATGAAGCTGGAAAAACTTCTCAGCACGTATCCAAAATCGGAATATACCGACAACGCTCTTTATGAAATGGGACGTGCTTATTTATTAATGGATAACGACTCGAAAGCGATTGCAACCTATCAACGATTGCTAAGCAAGCAACCGAACAGTGCTTTGGCAAGAAAAGCTTCACTTGAAATTGGGATGATTTACTTCAACCAAAACAATTACGATCAGGCCATTGCTGCTTACAAAAACGTTATTTTCAAATATCCCGGTAGCGAAGAGTCGTACACTGCTTTAGAAAGTCTGGAAACGGTATACATCGAAATAAACGATGTGCCAGCATACCTTGCCTATACAAAAACACTGGGGCGCACCATTAGAACCACCACGGCCAGTCGTGAAGACTCCATCTCGTACGTTGCTTCCGAAAAACAATACATCAGCGGAAAATACTCGCAAGCTATTGCTGGGTTACGTTCCTACCTGAATAAATTCTGTCCGGGTGGCCGTTATTGTTCCATAGGTCAATATTATTTGGCCGATTGTTATTACAGAACCGGTGACAAAGACAATGCCTTGGCGGCTTATGATGCCTTGTTGAAAATTACAGGCAATCAATACGCTGAAGAGGCCAGCATACGGTGCGCCGAAATAACTTTCGACAAAAAAGATTATGCCAGTGCATTGAATTATTTTAAACAGCTGCAAACCCTTGCTCAAACTACCGAAAACAAAAATGTAGGTCGACTGGGTGTATTGCGGTGCAGCTATTTCCTTAACGACCATCAAACAACAGTCAATATTGTAAATGAAATAATGGCCGATTCACACTCCAGCGAAGCGTTGAAATCGGAAGCACGCTTTAATCGTGCCAAAGCCTACTTGGCATTAGGACAATCGGCACAAGCCATTTCGGACTTGAAATTGATTAGCACTGACACCAGAACTGCTAATGGAGCAGAGTCGAAATACTTATTGGCCAACGTTTATTTTGAACAAGATAAAATGACGGATGCTGAAAACGAAGTACTCGATTTTTCGAAGAAAAACACGCCTCACCAATTTTGGTTAGCTAAAAGCTTTGTATTATTGTCGGACGTTTATATTAAAAAAGGGGATGATTTTCAAGCCAAACAATATCTGCTAAGTTTGCAAAAGAATTATAAAGCAACAGACGAGATTCAGACCTTGATTACCGATAGACTAACAGCAATAAGCTTACGCGAAAAAAATACGGTTATCAACTAATCTATTTTTCAGGAATTTACAATTATTAATGCACAATTATCAATTAGATGAAAACATCAAACTTTATATTGTCAATCATATTGTTAGCTATTGGCACAATTGCTAAAGCGGAAAAAAAAGACAGTATCGTCGACCGAAACATAACTGTGGAGCGCGAGTACAAACCACTAATTCAGGACGCCGGAAAGATAAATACTTCGCCCAAAATGATAGAGCCAAGCGTTGAAAAAACCACGCCCAAATACTCCGATTTTAATTTGCCTTTAAACGCAGATTTCAATATTCACACGCTCCCTGCAGCCGAATTAAAGATGGATAAACAGAGAATTTCGAAAGGTGGATTTGCTCGTTTAGGACTCGGAAACTATTTCAATACGCTGGCAGATTTTGCGTATCCACTCATAAAAATGACCGATACACGTTTGGACTTTTCGTTGAATCATTTGGGAACTTTTGGCGACAAAACACATTCAACTACCAATGCTGCATTGGCTTTCGATAAGTATTTCAAAACATTCAATCTGTATGCCGGACTGAATGCCGCACACGAATATTTCAAATACTACGGCAATAATTTTAATGCCAATGGGAAAGCAGTGAATCTCGATAGTCTGTCTGCAAAAACCCTTGTTAATCCTTCTTATACAGAAAACCACCGCGAAGGCTTAAGCTCTTTAGCTCGCTCACAACGATTGAACGACTTGGCAAATGATTCCGTTTTCCAAACATTTTGGAGAGTAAATGCCTATGCAGGATTTCGCTCATTGCCACTTTCGGAAGGTGTGCAATACAATGCCGAAATTCAATACAAAAGTTTTTCGGCACACAACGGCATAAAAGAAAATCACTTTCGTACGCTGGGCCAAATAAACATGGACTACAACGATAACCGTGTAGGACTAGACATTGTGCTTGACAACATAAACTATCATACAACGCAACCGAACTTTTTGAATTTTTGGGATGCGTATGCTGTTTATACGCTAAATCCATATTACAAAATAGAAACGGAAGATTATAATGTTCGACTTGGTGTCAGGTCCAGCTTTACATTTGTTCCGGGAAGTGTAGCTGTGAACCCATCGTTGGATGTGAGTGGCGAATGGAAAGCATTTCCGGAGTACCTTTCGCTCTATGGTGGCATAACCGGAGAGCAAGCGGTGAACACACAAAATAAGATTTTTGACGAGAATCGTTTCCTTTCGCCGGACATCAGAGTAAAAGACACCTCTACCCCTATCAATTTCTTTGCAGGCTTAAAACTGAAACCCCTATACAATTTACTGTTTGATGCTTATGTGGATTATAGTGCCATTGATAATCAGTATTTCTTTGTCAACAAGGAGTATAACTTTTCGGGGCTGAACAGCTCGACAATAGCTAGTCAATATGCCACTTTGTACACTAACAAATTTGATGTTTTGTACAGTAAAGCCACACATTTAAAGGTTGGAATGCGTGCCAATTACAATATTCGTAGGGTAGTAAATGTGGAACTTAAAGGAGCTTACAACGAATGGACAGCAACCGGCGAACAATATGCCTGGAACAAACCTAAATGGGAAGCAAACCTCAACACAGATATATTTCTAACACACGATTTGAGTATATCAGCTAATCTGTTTTACGAAGGTGAGCGTTACGCCAAACTTGGAACAATGGCCATGCGTATGCGACCCAAAGTAGACATCAACCTTGGTGCTTCTTATTCTACCAACAGTTGGTTCACCGCTTTTGCAAAAATCAATAACCTCATATACAATCCGTACGAAATGTATTACGGCTATCAGGTACAAGGTCTAAACGCATTGGTAGGCGTAGCATTTTCGTTTTAATTACGCACAATAAACAAACGCTGTCAGGCATAAGCACGCTGACAGGTTTGCAAACTTATACTTTTATTATTTCAAGCAACTCCCCTACCATTCGTGGTTTGGGGAGGTTTTTTTTGCAAATAAACTTAAAATCACTCCTCTGTCTGAAACTAAATTTTATTTATTACATTTGTATTGCATTATTATACGAAAAATAACGCGCCATATCCCACCGTATATAACTGATTACATTACATATAACAATTATTTAAAATGAAAAAACTTCTCATCGTAATGCTTTCGCTCTGCTTATTTACAGCAGTAAAAGCCGACGAAGGTATGTGGATGCTGCCTTTGATTGAAAAACTAAACATCCAAAAAATGAACGGCATGGGCTTGACGCTTACCGCCGACCAAATTTATAGCGACAAAAATGTGAGTTTGAAAGATGCTGTAGTAGTTTTTGGAAATGGTTGTACCGGTGTAATGGTTTCCAATCAGGGTTTGGTTTTCACCAATCACCACTGCGGATTCGATGCTATCCAGAAACACAGCACTGTAGAGCACAACTACCTCAAAAATGGTTTTACAGCTGAGAAGTTAGAAGACGAAATTCCATCACCCGGACTTTCTGTGAAATTTCTGGTGAGTGTAAAAGACGTTACTGAACGTGTTATTTCTCAATTGCCCGAAACATTGTTGGGCAAAGCACGGGTTGACAAACAAGATTCCATCATCAAAACCATTCAAAAAGAAACCGAAAAAGGCACGCACCTCATCGCAAGTGTAAAACCATTTTACTCGGGCAATGAGTTCTACCTGTTTACGTATGAAGAATTTACCGACGTACGTTTTGCTTTCGCCCCTCCTACTTCTATTGGTAAATTTGGTGGTGATACCGACAACTGGATGTGGCCTCGTCATACCGGCGATTTTTCAGTTTTCCGTGTATATTGCGCCCCTGATGGCAAGCCTGCAAAATACTCGAAAGGCAACGTACCTTACTCTCCAAAACGCTTCGCGGCCATTTCTAACCAGGGCTACAAACCGGGCGATTACAGCATGATTATGGGTAATCCGGGAACCACAAACCGCTATTTATCTTCGTTTGGTGTTAGTTACCGTATGAAATCATTAAATCAGTCGCGCATTGATGTGCGTGGTGCAAAACAAGATGTATGGCGCTCGTTTATGCGTGCCGACGAAGCCATCAATATTGCCTATGCCAGCAAATATGCCCGCAGCTCCAACTACTGGAAAAACAGCATTGGAATGAATAACGCCATTGCCAAATTGGGTGTTATCGGAGAAAAACAAAATCAGGAAAAAGAATTTACCAATTGGATAAATGTGTCACCGGAGCGCAAAGCGAAATATAAAAACGTGATGCAAACACTCGAAGAAGGGTACGCCAAGATATATCCTTACGGTCGTGCCATGAACTATCTCATGGAATCGCTTTTGAGTGGAGTGGAAATGCCACGTATTGCTTCGGACGTAAAAAGACTATCGGCAACCAAACTGCCGCAAGACTCCTTACTTGCTAAAACTGCCGAATTGTACAAAGACTACTATCCCGTGGTTGACGAAGCAACAATGGTAGCTATGCTGGACATGTATAAAAAATCGGTAGATGCGGATGCATTGCCCGAAATGTATCGTGCAATTGCCAAAAAATTCAAAGGCAGCTATGCAAACTATGCAAAATACATCTTCGAAAAATCAGACTTCACGTCGCTCGAAAAAATTACCAAAGCTATTAAAAGCAATAAAACTGACTTTGCAAATGATCCGGCCATTATTTTTGCAACCGATGTAAGGAAAACAATGGAAGTGATCCGCAGTGCTGAATATACCAAAGCTGCCGAGCAAATTAAAGATGCTGAACGACTATACGAATCGGCAATAAAAGCAATGGCCGACGAGAAAGGGAAAGCACTTTATCCGGATGCTAACTTCACCATGCGCCTTACTTATGGCAAGATAGGTGGATACAAACCAGCCGATGCAGTGGACTACAAATATTACACTACCACCAAAGGAATTCTTGAAAAAGAAAAACCGGGTGATGCAGAGTTTGATGTTTCTCCAAAACTAAAAACTGCCATTAAAGAAAACAACTATGGTGCTTACCTCGACCAAAAAACCGGCGAAATGCATGTGGCTTTCCTGAGCAATAACGACATCACTGGTGGAAACTCAGGTAGCCCTATTTTCAACGCCAAAGGTGAATTACTTGGATTGGCATTTGATGGTAATTGGGAAGCCATGAGTGGCGATATTGTTTTCGAACCGGATTTGCAACGCACCATCAGCGTTGACATTCGCTATGTTATGTTCGTAATGGATAAAGTAGGCGATGCAAAACGATTGATCAGCGAGTTGACAATAAAATAAGTCGACAAACATTCCATAATAAAAAGGGCACTTGCGGTTTCGACTGTAGATGCTCTTTGTTTTATCTGTAAAGATGATGTAAAAATAAATTTTTCACACCTTTTAATAGTTATAATACATTAATATATGTTATATTTTATCTTGAATTAAAACAGACAATCAAACTATATTTGGATTATTTACAGCTGCATGTAGTAATTAACGCTACAATTTAAGATTATATCATTCCATAAAAAGCCCATAAATTAACGAATAATCATTCCTGAGCAACATGATGTTCTAAAAAGAAACAGTCTTATCGATTTGCCACGTAGCACTAAATACTACAAAGTACAAAATCAACACTTTACAAGTCTCGTTGTTACATTTTTACATCCCTAGTAAAAAATAGTTAACACTACAAAACAGCTCACACCTTTATACACAGACACTGTAGTTAGGGGCAGTAGCAGAAAAAAAAAAGAAAAGACAGAAACTCTAAAATCAAAGTTTCGTACAACAAGCGAATTTCTACAGAAAGCCCCTAGATTTGAATTGAAAAAACGAGGTTAAAATTCTAAAAACGATAGGTCATGAAAATTAAAAAAGAAATTTTAGACAAAACTGAGCATTGTACAAAGAATTTCGATTGTCTCAAAAACAATAATACATGCTGCTGTAAGGTCGAAAGTTGTATAAACAAAGAATTTTATTTAGTTAAGTGTTGCGAAAATGACTCATGCGGTTACAGAATGACTTTCGGAACTTCCACTTACATTTGTACTTGTCCGACTAGAAAGGAAATATATAACAAATATGGTCGGTAAATTTCAAAGAAATACGGACTGAAATTACACTATTAACTTTAAAACGCTCCACTATGTCCCCAACCGAAAATCTGAAACGAGAGCATGAAGCAATGTATGAAGTATTGAATATCATGAGCAAAATTGCCAATGATATCAAAGAAAAAAAAGTCTTTTATACAACAGATATCGACTCTATCGTCGATTTCCTTATCGTTTTTTGGTGTAACTGTCATAACCAAAAAGAGGAACAAGTTTTCTATCCTGCACTTGTTCGAGCCGGAATACAAACGGATGATGAATCAATTGGCGATATTACGCACGAACATAGCATGGGCAGAATCTATATCAGGGAAATGAGTTACAGCATTGAGAACTGTAAAATTGGAAATTCATTTTCATGCGAAAAGTTGGTAGATAGTTTGAACAACTATGTCAACTTGTTGCGCTTTCATATTCAAAAAGAGGAAGAGGTTCTTTTTCCAAAGGCTGATGTTGTATTTACAGAAGAAAATCTATGTGAAATATCCAACCAATTCGAAGTAATAGAAGAACATACCATAGGCCACTCGATTCATGAACAATACTTTGAATTGCTAAAACATTTAAATGGTAAATACAATGAGGTAGCACCAACAATGTCTAAACTGGAATACGCTAAAGAACTGTTCTATGCCTCGTAACAGATAAACACTGGAAGAAATTTAATCAATGATATCACTACTTAAATATAAAAAATTATCTGTATCTGTAAACTGATGAATGTAAAGCTCTACTTATATGCTTAGGTAGAAATCGAAAAGGAAAAAGACACGGCAATTGTGTCTTTTTCCTTTTACAACACTGAAAAGTAGCAAAATTATACAGAATTCGAAATCAGACACAATACATTCCCTTTTATTTGAGCTATTTACTATCATTTTCATCAACACACAATGATTTTAGTTTATTTTTGATTTATTTTTTAAAATTAATTGTATATTTGTGCATAATTGGAAGCAAACCGCACAAATCTATCTGTTTGCAAATCTCCTACTCCGTTTTAATTACAAAACCTAAATTTTGATTTTGATTTAGTTCTACTAATTTTCTGATTGTACCTCATTACATCTTATTCCTATATTTTAAACTCAGCAAATTGATTTGAAAATGAAGAATAATGAGTTCAAACCCGACATTATTCAGCAATCCGAACTTGCTACGGACAATCATGCCGAAGTGCACAATCTTACTCCTGCGGCTCATTTCATCCTCTCTCCAGCCGGACGGATACTATCACTAAATACCCATGGTTTAGAGCTACTGGACAATGTAGGATCTCAAGTTGTAGGACATAAATTCCACACATTTATTGCAGAGAAACATCAGTCCACTTTTGACGCATTTTTTCAGGAACTGCTTTTGAACAATGATGCACTGACTTGCGAGCTCACCCTCCAAACAAACAACTCTACAACCAAACATATAATTATCAATGGTGTACCAACCAACAGCAACGAAATATCATTGACAATTACAGATCTAACGAAGCGTATATGTAAAGAGGCTGCTGTGCGCAAAAGCGAAGAGTTACTGAAAATGATAACGGAGAACGCCCCTGACATAATAGTAAAACTGAACAGAGCAGGAATAATACTATACATTAACCGCGTGCCACTTGGTTTTAAAAAGGGAAAAGTTATTGGCACAAATTTCAAGGATTGGAATTCGATAGATGATCACCCAAAGATGACGAGCGCTTTAAACCGTGTCTTTGAAGAAGGTGTAACGGTAACTTTCAAAACCAGTGTGTACGACACAAACAATAAATTGCACTGGTTTAGGTCCAGTTTATCTCCTTTAATTGAAAATGATGGTGTGAAAAATGCCATCTTAATTGCACGGAACATCACAGAGATTAAAGAAGCAGAAGAAACGCTCAAAGAGAGTAAAGAAAAATATCATGCCATCATGTTGACGGCCATGGATGGCTTTTGGCTATTGGATTTGGAGGGTAACATTTTGGAAGTAAACGAGGCCTACTGCAAAATGAGCGGTTATACGGAATCCGAACTCTTATCTATGAGAATCGTAGATCTCGTTGATTGCGATAATGCAACTAAAATTGCCGAACGCGCAAATAGAATAAAGCAAAAAGGTGAAGAGAGGTTCGAATCCCGTCACCGACGAAAAGATGGAAGCATCCTGCACGTGGAACTTAATGTTCAATATAGTAAAGTAGACGGTGGACATTTATTGGTATTTATTCATGACATTACCAAATACAAAGAAGTTGAAAAAAATCTTCTATTAAGCGAAAAACGCTATAAATCGCTATTTAACAACAACTCATCAGTCATGCTACTTCTTGATCCTATTTCGGGAGAAATTAAAGATGCAAATATGGCTGCATGCAAATATTACGGTTGGAATCATACCGAATTGTGTAAAAAAAATATAGCGGACATAAATACACTTCCGAAAACAGAGATAAGCGCTGCAATAAAAAAAGCAAATAATGAGAAGCTAACTCATTTCTATTTCAAGCATCGATTAGCCGATGGAACCATTAGAGACGTTGAAATCTACACTGCAGTTATTAAGTTTTCAGATACATCCTTACTTCATTCAATTGTACACGATATTACGGATCGAAAACAGGCCGAAGAACGAATTATTGAAAGTGAATCGCTGTTGCGCGAATCGCAAAAAGTAGCCCATATTGGCAGCTATTACTGCGATTTGATAAGTAAAACCTGGAAAGTAACACCAGAACTACTGAAAATTTTTGGAGTGGACGAAACCCATCCCAACACGCTAGACAGTTGGATTGAAAGCATTCACCCTGATTTTAGAAAAATGTTAGTTGACGACTTATTTTACAAAGACATTGAAAAAACAATTTACCAACATCAGTACAAAATAATTCGTATCAACGATAAAAAAGAACGTTGGGTACAGGGTACAGGCATATTTGAATTTGATAACAACAATAATAGAATTAAGCTAGTAGGAACTATTCAGGACATCACCAAGCGTAAAGTTGCAGAAATAGCACTAGTAAATTTAAACCTTCAACTTGAAAACAAAGTAGCTCAGCGCACCAAAGAATTGTCTGCATCAAACAAGGCACTTCAGCTCGCCGAGGAAAAATACAGAACTGTAGCCGACTTTACTTTCGGGTGGGAGTTCTGGATTGACACAAACGATAGAATGATTTACTGCTCCCCTTCTTGCGAGAGAATAACCGGTTATAAATCGTCGGAATTCATCAACAACTCAATGCTTCTTTTAAACATAGTACATCCGGAAGATTTGAAAATATTTGTCCGCCATAAATATATGGAGGCAAAAGCTAAAGAAGCTAACCACGGCGTACAATATAGAATTATAACAAAAACCGGTGATACAAAATGGATTAGTCATGAATGCTGTCCAATATACAATGCTACCGGTGAATACATTGGTAACAGGGGCAGTAACAAGGACATCACACGTAGAAAAAAAATGGAACAATTGCTCAGAATGAACAATCAGAAATATAAACTTCTATCGGAAAATATTACAGATGGTATTTTTATTTACAGAAATAACGCTGTTGAATATACCAACAAAGCGGTATCGAATATTTTGGGGTATGAAAAAAAAGAACTCGCTGGTCTAGAATTTACACATTTCGCTTTACCAGAATATCATTCAAAACTAAAAAGCATTCTAAGTATTGCAACACCCTATGACCTGAGTAAAAATATAGAGGTTGAATGTTACAAAAAGGACGGCTCAATAATCACTATTGAAATTCTGTCAAATTACATTAGTTCTGAAAAAACGATTTACGGCATCATACATGATATCACAGAGAGAAAGGAGATTCAGAAAAAAATTCTGAATGCAATTATACAAACCGAAGAAAAAGAAAAGTCCAACTTTTCGAAAGAACTACATGATGGACTAGGACCCTTGTTGTCTACTATCAAATTGTACATGCAGTGGTCGGAAAGACCGAACAACAAAGTACCGCGAGAAGAAATCACACATAAAGCTCAAGAAATTCTGGAAGAAGCCATAGCTACGGTAAAAGAAGTTTCTAACAAACTAAGTCCACATTTACTAACGTATTATGGACTGAGCGCAGCCATAAAAAGCTTTACTGATAAACTCAATGAAACTTCTTCCATCAACATAAACTTTGAAAGTAATTCCGATAAACGACTGAAAATGGAAATTGAAGCTGCTCTTTATCGTGCCGTCATCGAATGCATCAATAATACATTAAAACATGCGAATGCCAAAAACATAAATATAAAAATCATCAATTCAGATGTACAGTTCGTGATTCAGTACAGCGATGACGGGATTGGATTTAATGTAGAGGAAACTATTTCACAACATAAAGGACTAGGACTCTTCAATCTACAAAACCGCATTCAGACAGTGGGCGGAAGAATAGCACTAACAAGTAAAAAGAACGAAGGTGTATTCTATCAGTTTATCATAAATTACAAGTTATAATCAATGACTAAAGTAACAATAAAACAGCGCAACAATGTACTCAGACAATTTAGTAAAACCAAAAATTATCATTGTCGATGATCACCTTATTTTTCGGCAAGGATTAACATCCATCATCACATCCGAAAACATCGCATCAGTGATTGGCGAAGCGTCAAACGGTATTGAGTTTATGGAACTTATTTCGAACCAGAAACCCGACATAGTTCTTATGGACATCGACATGCCTCATATGAATGGATTAGATGCTACTGAAAAAGCAATAAAGCTCATCCCTGACTTAAAGATTATTGTTTTTAGCATGTTTAGTGATGAAGAGTATTATCATAAAATGATTGAACGTGGTGTTAAAGGTTTTATTTTAAAAACGAGTGGCATTAACGAACTAGAGAATGCGATTAATGAAGTAATGAAAGGTGAAAGTTATTTTTCCAACGAGTTACTTCGAAAAATAATCAGCGGCTTTGGAAACAGAAATAATGGCGAGCAGGTAAAACAAGACATGCTAAGCGAAAGAGAGATTGAGGTATTACAACAAATCTGCCTCGGTCTAACAAACGAAGAAATAGCTGAAAAGCTATACATAAGCCCTAAAACTGTAAAAACACACAAATCAAATTTATTAGGGAAAACTATTTCTAAAAACACACCTGCTTTAATCCTTTTTGCAATAAAAAACAAGATAGTAGAAATATAATCAAAAAAAATGTCTTAAATAATCATACTTAAGTCAGGCAGCCTCTAAATTATTTTAGTTTACCTAACTCAGTCATTGATTTTAATCCGCCCCGGTCGCTAGAGATTACCTGTCCACCATACTATTCAAATTCAAATCATTATCTATATGATACTACTTTTGACGTATAGATAGATACTCCTTCTAGCCTAGTAAAAAATACAACTATTCTCCAATTATTTACGTCTTTCTCCTCTTGTTTTGTGCTACAATACAGACTATATTTATATCCCCATTTAAGTTGATAGTATCGCCACAAAACCGCGTATAAAATTAGAAGCTTATGTTAGCACTGCAAAATCTCAAACCTAATGTAATACTTGTAGATGATCACTTGATTTTCAGACAAGGGTTGAAAGACATGATTACTATGGAAAATATAGCGTCAGTGGTTGCAGAAGCATCAAATGGTGTTGAATTTCTCAAACTACTTCCATATCAAAAGGCCGATTTAGTATTAATGGACATTGATATGCCATTTATGAACGGATTGGAGGCAACCCGAAGAGCGTTGAAGTTGAATCCTGATCTTAAAATTGTAGCACTTACTATGTTTGGTGACAAAGAGTATAACGATAAAATTATGGAACTTGGTGCAAAAGGTTTCATCCCAAAATCAGTTGACTTCGATGAATTAGAACTAGCTATAGAAACTGTATTGAGCGGACAGAATTACTTCAAAAATACCTTTCCAGTAAATTCAACGAACACGTAATCAATTCAAAATCCTATCTATTCGGTTTACAAATCATTAAATTAACCTAAACAAAAGTGATGATAAATGCCCTGAAAAATTAAATCTTTCAGGGCATTTATTTAAAACATTAAACAGAGTATTTCTTCTATGACTTTAGCAAGTATATTTAAACCTCACCCATTGCTTTCTTGAATATCTTCTGTGCTTGTCCATAATCAACCTTGCCACACGGACCAGAAATACAACCACCTTCGCAAGCCATAACTTCTATAAAATTGCCCGGTGCTTTTCCCTTAGCATAGGCTCTCAGCAAGCCAATGTTCTTTTTGTTCAAATTAGAAACCTGTATCGGATTTATACCCAACTGTGGATACATCTGCGCTACTGCCGAAATAACACCCCCGGCGCGCGCAAAACCGCGTCCTGCCATTGGAGCACATTCTACAGTGCTATCCAACTGCTTCATTTCAATTGAAAGTCCTGAAAACAAAGTATCTATTTCCTCAAAGGTCAGCATATAATCAACTAATTCGCTATCTGCAATTTCTTTCCTTTTTCCAACACAAGGTCCTATAAACACAAGCTTCGCATCCGGATATTTTGCTTTTGCCATTTCTGCAGTGTAGTACATTGGCGATTTTGTATGCGACACAAAAGGCTTCATATCAGTCAAATGCTTATTTACCAATTCCACGTAGGATGGGCAACATGAAGTTGTCATAAATTGCTGACCGCTTTCAAGTTTCTCACTCAACTCAGCACCTTCTCTCTGAGTAGTTTCCATTGCACCATAGGCCACTTCTATTGCCTCAACAAAACCAATCTGGCAAATTGCATCAGCAATTTCTGCTATAGGGTTGCTAAATTGCGATTGAATGGAAGGTGCCATTAATGCTACAAATTTCTCGCCACGCTCCATGGCAGGAAGAATGTCGAATACTTGCGAAATTTCAAAAACAGAACCAAACGGACACGCATTAATACATTTACCGCAATAAATACATTTCGAGTCGTCGATATGCTCAATGCCGTTTTCGTCTTTTTGGATAGCCTTTACCGGACATGCTTCCTCGCAAGGGATAGGAATATAAACTATTGAGTGATAAGGACAAGCCTCTTTACATATTCCGCAATTTATACATTTACTGTGGTTAATATGTGCCTGACCGTTGTCCATAAATGTAATGGCATCTTTCGGACAGTTCATAAAACATGACCGTCCGACACAGCCTTTACACAAATTCGTAACTACATAATTCGTCTTCACACAAGCTGTACAAGCCTCATCAACAACTGTCAATATCGTTTTTCTAGTCTTTGTACGGGTTAATGCTCTTTGTGCGTAAGCCGACAAGGGCATCAATTCATCATCTTCTTCTTCAACACTATAACCTAAAATCGGCAGCATTTTATATTTCAATACCGCCCTTTCTTTATGAATGCAACACCGCCCACGAGCCTGCGCGTTTTTAGGTGACATCAATATGGGTAATCGATCTATTTCGGCAACTAAATTTCCTTCTTTGTGCAATTTTATGAGCTTAGACATCAAGTCCCTGCGCACAATCATTGTATTATTTACAAACGCCATTATTTTCAGTTTTAGTTTCTACGTTCAAGGTGCAAAGTTAGTCATTTCCCAACTTAAAGAAAAATACTCATTTACGTAAAACACAGATTATTGAACCACTTTAAGCATTTCCTTTCAAATTGAAATAAATCTTAGCGCATTCTTATTAATTTTAATCGCGATAGGCTTTTCAATCAAAAATCAAAAGTAGAACTATTCAAAAAAATTTATTATTTCCTTTTTATACCTTGAAAAACAAATTCCACAATGCTATTTTTATTCCGTTCAAACTCAGAACTAATGTTTTGGCGAATATAAGGAACTTCCATTCCCTTTATAGAATAGAAAATAATGATAGAAGACAATTCCAAATCCATGCGTTTAAATATGCTCTTTTCAATTCCATCATTCAAAATAGAACGTATTAATGCAATTTCTTGTACATCAATTTTTCTACGCGTACGTTCAACCTCATAAATATCATGGAAAAAATCAGCACGCAACGAACCATTGCGAGTAACAACATCTCTAATCGCATCTAAATGCGTCAAAATATGATTGGTAAGCATAATATCTGGTTCTACTTTTTCAGTCGACACCACCTTCAATCTCTCCAGAACTTGTTCTAGTTCCTTATCAATAACTGCTTTATAAATATCTTCCTTATTATTAAAATATGTATATAATGTTCGCCGTCCTTTTTTCGAAGCTTCGGCAATGTCATTCATAGTTACCTCTCTTTTGCCCTTTTCGGCAAAAAGTTCACGGGCAACTTCTATCAGCATCTTTTTTGTATTAGACATCTTAATCAGTATTTTTATTTCTTCGTATTGCAAAGATACAGAATTGTTTATTATATTTCAAAAAAATATCTGCACATTAAAATCAAATTGTGCATAAACCCAATTATATATCCATTTATTCAATTATTTTCTAGCAGTTTTGATCTTCATAATCAACCTCACAAACCACACTACTACTATGGCAAAAGTGAAACGTGGTATAACAAGCCAACCTACTGGAAATTAAATTTCTAGGGAAAGCAATATATCCTCCAGAAGTGAATGATTCAGAGCAATATGATAGTTCGGCAAATCTGCATTTTCTACTTCAATTTCGCGTTTTTCAATTGCTTCGAGCACTATAGCCGATCCATAAATCAACCCCAGCGTTTGAGCCACAAACCAAAGAAATGAGCTATTGTCCGACAAACCCATTATTCTCATCAGTGGCGACAATAGTTTAGCCAGAAAATCGAGTACTTTAAATTCTTTCATTACGCCTTGAAGCATCATTAGTCCAGTAATAATGAGCGTAATTTTAAGCACCAACCAACCTGCACTTACCAACCAGAAGCTAAGCATTTCACCTATATTTGCTAATAGGGTTGGGGGGTTGAGCCATAGCGGCAAAACCCATTTGAGCCGGCAGAAGACAATTTAGAATTATTACAGCTATAAAAGAAAAACAAATGCGAAGAGTGAACATGACAAATACCGAAGAACCAGTCTTTTTCTGAATGGCTGTTTCCACTATCATATTATGAGAAATCAAACACATTAAAGCCAAAATGGTAATCTCTCGCAAGTTTAATGTAAGAGTCGCAAGAATGGCTATTGGCGCATAAAGCGGAAAGAAAAAAGCTAGAAATAAAGACAATGGCTGATTCGTCGGGAAAGCCAATAAGTGAAAAGACAGGTGCTAACACAGCTGCAAACTGCGCAACAATACCCCAATACTGAAGGAAACTCACCATTATACTAATCGGAATAATTATTTTCAGAAGCCACCAAGTAGTCTGTCCAGCTTTGGGAAGGGCTTGCGCTAAACTTGAGTATAATCTGTTGGTTGTTTTATTCATGGGTAGTGTAATGTATTTAAAACAAGAAAGGTTGTCTCACGACAACCCAATCTTTAAAATTAACCTTAAATCTAATACCATGAAAAACACAGTACAAATGTAAAGCTATTTTTTATGTTGTACAACATATTTTTGAAGTATTTATACCAATTTAACTATATTTAACTGTAACTTATTTTAGAACAATACTAATATTTATTAAATATGGCATTAATTCAGTTATTATCAATCACTTATATCCAATTCAAATCTAGAAATTTCAGTCTACATTAAACAGTTCACTTCAAATATATTTTTACAAACATATTTATTTACTACTCGACATCTGTCAAAGTGTTCAAAAAACAAAATATTAAAATATGGAAGAACCAAAATAATATAAGTGTCTAAGTGGAAGTATTTATGTCAGACGAATTTCATACTTTTGTACAAAAAAATTCCTAACATGAGAACTAGCTTTATAACCGACAAAAAAGAGATAGAAAGCATTATAAATCAGTGTGATATATGCTTCATCGGAATCATTGAGGCCGATGGAACTCCATATGTAATTCCAATGAACTTTGGCTATTTAAACAATGAAATCATACTACATTCGGCACCAGAAGGCAAACATTTGAGTCTATTGCAACATAATAACAAAATTTGCATAACTTTTTGCCCTGACAGAAAGTTGGTTTACCAACATCCGGATGTAGCCTGTAGTTATAGCATGCTCTCCAAAAGCGTAGTTTGTAAGGGCTCTGTTGCTTTCATAGAAGATTTACACGAAAAAGCCGAGGCGTTAAACTCAATGATGAAGAAATTTTCTGACCGAACATTCAAATACTCATCTCCGGCATTGAGTAACGTAAAAGTATGGCGAGTAACTGTGCACGAAGTAACAGCCAAAGCGTTTGGGCAAAATTTCAAATAATTGCCCCTTCATTTCTACTAATTTAATCCTACTAAAAACAGAGATAGACCCCATCAAACAACAAATCTTCGCAACAGGGAAATCATGACTAAATTTCTGCTTCGGTTTCTGGCACAGCAATTGAAATAATACTGTGACAATTAATACAATAAAGTGCTAAACAAATAGTTATTAAAGCTTTATTATCACATGCGAATTGGCACAAAACATAACAACAATGCAACTATGCCATATTGGCAGCAAAACAAAAGCAAAACTTATAATGAATAACCCTTACGACAATCTATTTTCTGAAGATATGCTAGGTTCATCTGATATATTTCCAATCATCTCGCTCGACGAACGCCCATCGGAGCTGAATATCAACTCGGGCGATGTATTACCAATTCTTTCATTGCGCAACATGGTACTTTACCCTGGAGTACTTTTGCCCGTTTCGGTAGCACGCACAAAGTCATTAAAATTGGTACGCGAAGCGAATGAAAATGACATCCTCATTGGAGTTTGCTCGCAAATCGACAAAAAACTTGACGATCCAACTATAGATCAACTGTACCAAATGGGAACAGTGGCACAGGTTGTACGCATTTTGGAAATGCCCGACAATACTACAACTGTTATTTTGGAAGGAAAACGCAGGTTTCATTTAGGCGAACTTGAAACAGCTAAACCTTACATGAAGGCTAAAGTAAATTTAGTAGAGGATGTAGTTCCAGATCCAAACGACGGTATATTTGCCGCTCTTGTTTCATCCATCAAAGACTTAGCAATCAATATTATAAATGATTCGGGAGCAATGTCACCCGAAATGGCATTCGCCATCCGCAACATTGAGAATCCTATATTTCTGATCAATTACGTTTGCGTAAACTTTGGCTTAAATGTGAAAGAGAAACAACGTTTACTTGAAATTGATGAGACAATGGAACGTGGCTATCAGTTACTTGAACTCCTCAACAAAGAATCTCAATTGTTGGAAATAAAAATGTCTATCCAAAACAAGGCAAAAGAAGGCATTGACCAACAGCAACGTGAGTATTTTCTGCAACAACAAATGAAAACCATTCAAAACGAATTGGGTGGTAATTCTCCCGAAATGGATGTTGCAGATTTCAAAGAACGTATAAAAAACAAAAAGTGGAACGAAGCAACTGCTAAGATTTTCGAGAAAGAATTAAAAAAACTGGAACGAATGAGCCAGCATTCTCCAGATTATTCTACACAACTCAACTACATTGAAACCATGCTTGAGTTGCCATGGAATGAATATACTACAGATAATTTCAACCTGAAAAACGCCAAAAAAGTGCTCGACAAAGATCACTTTGGCATGGACACTGTTAAAGATCGTATTTTGGAACATCTGGCCGTTTTAAAACTAAAAGGAGACATGAAATCTCCAATTATCTGTTTATATGGCCCTCCTGGAGTTGGAAAAACGTCATTGGGGAAATCAATTGCATCCGCATTGAACAGAAAATACGTACGTATATCGTTGGGAGGATTGCACGATGAAGCTGAAATTCGTGGACACCGCAGAACGTATATTGGAGCAATGCCGGGACGAATTATGCAAAACATCCAAAAAGCAGAATCATCGAACCCAGTATTTGTACTCGACGAAATCGACAAAATCACAACCGACTATAAAGGTGATCCATCATCTGCATTACTTGAGGTTCTTGATCCTGAACAAAATACTGCTTTTCACGACAATTATTTAGATGTCGATTTTGATTTATCAAAGGTTCTTTTTATTGCTACAGCCAATAATTTAGGCTCAATTCCTCGTCCACTATTGGATCGGATGGAATTGATAGAGGTAAGCGGTTACACGCAAGAAGAGAAGATCGAAATCGCCAAACGCCATTTGGTAACCAAAGAGCTTGAAAATCATGGATTAAAAGACACCGAATTTTCGTTAAGCAAACCGGTTATCAACAAATTAATTGAATCGTACACCCGCGAGTCGGGCGTGCGTGATCTGAACAGACAAATTGCAGGGTTGATGCGTAAAGTAGCAAAGAGAGTGGCAACTAACGAAACGTATAATATAGAATTGACCGAAGAAGATGTAAAAACATACCTCGGTGCTGCTCGTTACAGTAGAGACAAATATGAAGGAAATGAATATCCGGGAGTAGTTACTGGTCTAGCCTGGACACAAGTGGGTGGTGAAATTTTATTTATAGAGTCGAGTCTGAGCAAAAGCAAATCACCCCGATTAACATTGACAGGGAACTTGGGTGAAGTAATGAAAGAATCTGCGATGCTCGCTTTAGAATACATCAAATCGCACGCCGACAAATTTGGAATCGACAGCCAAATGTTCGAGGAATGGAATGTGCACATTCACGTACCGGAAGGCGCTATACCTAAAGATGGACCCTCGGCAGGTATCACCATGACTACAGCTTTGGTATCGGCCTTTACCAATCGTAAAGTGCGCAAACACCTTGCCATGACAGGCGAAATCACTCTCCGCGGCAAAGTGCTTCCTGTAGGCGGAATTAAAGAAAAAATTCTGGCTGCGAAACGTGCAGGCATAACTGACATTATCCTTTGCTCTGATAACCAAAAGGATATTGACGAAATAAAACCAGTATATCTCAAAGGACTAAAGTTTCATTACGTAAGTGACATCATGGAAGTGATTGACTTTGCATTACTGAAAAAATAATATCTTAATAACAATATGATATGAAACAAACTTTAATTTTCTCAATTGCGTGTATTTCATTACTTCTATCTTCGTGCAAGACCTTGCAGATAGAAAAACCAAGTGAGTCGTATTTGCCATCAAACATTGCTCCCGCCTTATCGGAGCTTCCATTACAGGTTGAAATTGATGTAAAGAAACTTGAATCATCTATTAATAAAAAAATGAACGGAGTCATCTTCGAAGGTTCTAACCTTTCCGGGAAAGACTTATCGGTCAAAGTTTCGAAAGCTCAGAACTTTACATTTTCAATAAGCAATAATGTAATTGAGTATAGAGTTCCACTTAAAGTTTGGACACGTTTTGCTTGGAAAGTGGAGAAATTCGGAATGAGTGTAGGCGATTTTTACGAAGCAACCGGCAGCATTGCGCTTACCTACAAAACAAGCATTAGCATTGACAAAAATTGGAAACTAATTTCAAAAACCGCTTCATCGGGTTACGAATGGATCGAAACACCAAAACTAAATGTGGTAGGCGTTACGGTTCCGGTTACTCCTATTGCGAACTTAGCACTTTCGCGTTGCGATCAGCTAATATCAACGCAAATAGACAAATCGCTTGCAGAAACAGTAGATTTGAAAAAATACGTGACGCAAGTCTGGACTGAAGTACAAAAGCCACGCGAAGTGAACACAGAAAATAACGTTTGGGTACGAATAGCACCAAAGGATATTTATGTATCCCCATTTACAACTACCGGCAACAAACTAAATTTAGCAGTAGCGCTATACACACAAATTGAGTCATTTATGGGTGCAAAGCCTACAGTAAATAGCCCGATTGCACTACCACCATTTAAATATATCAATCGCCCGGCTCAACAATTCAATGTAAATGTAGGTGCAGATGTTACTTTTGAAAAAATACTGGAAATTGCAAAAAAACAACTTATCAATAAAACATTTACCGAAGGAAAAAGAACCATAACAATCACCGATTTATCTATTTTCGGAAGCCAAGGCAAAGCAGTCTTTGTAGCAGATGTAATCGGTGCATTCAAAGGGCGCATCTATTTTACCGGCAATATGACTTACAATTCAACGAAAGTAGCAGTTGAAATCACAGAACCTGAGTTTGATCTAAAAACATCGAATGCTTTAGTAAAATCAGCTAATTGGCTATTACATGGCATGATTCTAAAACAACTTACTCCTTATTTGACCTATCCGGTAAAAACAGATTTAGACAAAATGAAAACCGACGTTAATAAGATGATGAACAATTACACAATTATGGATGGAGTAAGTTTACAAGGCAAACTAAATAACCTAAGCGTAACGAGTTTAAGCCTGATACCGGGTGCAATGCGCATTCAAGCCAACATTAAAGGAAATATTGCTCTTAAAGTTGATGAATTAAAATTTTAAAATAAATCTAAATTTTATTTAATTTATAGACTAAATTTGGTTGACCTGCAAAAATTATTTTTACATTTACATCCAATTAACACAATATAGTATTAACTCTAAATTATTTAAATCATGTCTGTAAACAAAGTCATTTTAGTTGGTCACGTAGGCAAAGATCCGGAAGTACGTTATTTGGATAAAGATGTAGCGGTAGCAAACTTTACGCTCGCAACAACAGAGAGAGGTAGAACGCTACAAAACGGAACTCAAGTTCCTGAACGCACAGAATGGCACAATATTGTAGCTTGGAGAGGACTGGCTGAAATAGCTGAAAAGTACATCCGCAAAGGAACCCAATTGTATATAGAGGGGAAACTACAAACCCGCACGTGGGAAAAAGATGGTATCAAGCGCTACACAACCGAGATTTATGCTGAAACCATCAATTTGTTAGGAAAAAAACCTGAGCATACAGAAGCATTGAGCAGTGTTGCTTCAGCATCTGCAAGTAACACCTCAGATGAAGTT
>Ga0209540_10000417_pt1 | contig 41087 bp, 35 predicted proteins | sample BarGraIncu01121A_FD_184501 | JGI IMG/M metagenome (GOLD analysis project Ga0209540, IMG submission 184501) | Arctic peat soil microbial communities from Barrow, Alaska - Barrow Graham LP Incubations 011-21A (SPAdes) (version 2) | ecosystem: Environmental > Terrestrial > Soil > Wetlands > Peat... | reverse complement strand
GATCGTACCATGGCGATGGCTCGTCAGGCAGCCGACCTCATCACAAAGAATCTCAGGCATGCCAATGGTTTGCCGATTGAGTGTGTTATTGCAGAGACCTGCATCGGCGGCGTAGCGGAAGCGGCTGCCTGTGAAGATTTTTTCGCCCGTGAGAATGTTACGGCTACTTTGTCTGTTACACCCTGCTGGTGTTATGGCACGGAGACTATGGACATGAACCCGCTGACCATTAAGGCTGTATGGGGATTCAATGGTACCGAGCGTCCCGGCGCTGTATATCTCGCAGCTGTTATGGCCGCCCACGCACAGCGCAAGCTGCCTGCTTTTGCTATTTACGGACGTGATGTTCAGGATTCTACCGACACCAGTATTCCGGTAGATGTAAGCGACAAGATTCTTCTGTGGGCTAAAGCCGCTATTGCAGCCGGTACCATGAAGGGCAAATCCTATGTCAATATTGGCGGTCCCTGCATGGGAATCGCCGGATCCTATATCGATGCTCAGATGTTTCAGGAATATTTCGGCCTTCGTGTTGAGTGGCTCGATCAGATCGAGATCGAGCGTCGCATTGCCCGCGGTATATTTGATCCCGAAGAATTTGCCAAAGCGAAAGCCTGGCGTGAAAAGTTCTGCATCGAGGGCAAGGATTACAATGAAGGCAGTCCGTTTATGCACAGCCGTGAAGAGAAGGATGATGAGTGGCTGCGTGTTATTAAGCAGACCATGATCATCCGCGATATAATGATCGGCAATCCGAAGCTTGCGGAACTTGGCTTTGCTGAAGAAGCGGCCGGCCGTAATGCAATTGTCGGCGGTGTCCAGGGACAGCGTCAGTGGACCGACCATTTCCCGAATCACGACTTTACGGAAGCTCTCCTGAATTCATCTTTTGACTGGAACGGCATCCGTGAGCCGATGGTTCTTGCAACGGAGAATGATACCCTTAATGCGATGGCTATGCTCTTAGGGCACCTTGTCAATGACTCCGCATCTGTTTTTGCAGATGTACGCACCTACTGGAGTCCGTCATCAATCGAGCGCGTTACCGGCTGGAAGCCCGAGGGACTTGCGTCCGGCGGCGTAATTCACCTGATCAACTCTGGTGCGGCAGCCCTTGACGGCTGCGGCGCTATGAAAGATGAATCCGGAAAAGCCCTGATGAAGCCTTTCTGGGACATTACCTCTTCTGATGCAGATGCCTGCCTGAGTGCGACGAGCTGGAGTCCTGCGGACAATGGCTATTTCCGCGGCGGCGGTTACTCTTCTTTCTTTGAGACACAGACCGAAATGCCTGTTACGATGGTTCGTATGAATAAGATCGAAGGACTCGGACCGGTTCTTCAGATCGCCGAAGGTTACACCGCGAATCTTCCTGAGAACGTCAGCAAGATTCTGCAGGACCGCACCAATCCGACATGGCCTACCACATGGTTTGCTCCGCGTACAACCGGCGAAGGTGCTTTCAAAGATGTTTACAGCGTCATGGCCAACTGGGGTGCCAACCACGGTTCCTTCAGTTATGGACATATCGGCGATAAGCTTATCACGTTAGCCAGCATGCTCCGCATTCCGGTATCCATGCACAATGTCGAAGAAGACCGCATATACCGCCCGCATGCATGGGCTGCTTTCGGAACGACAAATCCTGAGACCGCCGACTATCGTGCCTGTGAGAATTACGGACCGATGTTCGGTTAATTCTGCCTCCTTCGTTTCTCTCCTAAGCGTCATCACTTGCGCTTTTACCTTGGAATAATCCGTCGTTCTTCTTCATCGGAGCGGCGGATTTTTCTTTTTAGTCGGTTGAGCGCCAACGAGCGCGAAACAAAAAACCACTTGCATTCAGCATAGCGGAAGTAGATAACGCGGTCTGCGCTGTGTATGGAGATAATGAAATATACCTCGGATACGACCACTTGGGTTGATATATATACTGCAAGATGTGTTTCAGGAACCACTCTTCCTGACGGTATTTACACTGTGTGTTCTAACGCAACGTCACCCGTTTAAAAGAACCCGATTTCTAATTCTAATTTTACAAAAAAGTCGTGAACTTTTTCACGACTTTTTTTTGCAACTAAAAAACCCAACTACAAATAAAACCAGGCCGATTATAAATAAACTAACTGCAAAATTTATCAAATAAGTGTTGTTATCAAATATTGCAGTTATTGTAGTACACGAAGAATCGGTTACGGGAAATCCTGCTTGAACCACAGAAGAAAAAAGAATGGAAATACAGATTGCTCGTACACCCAATATTGCCATGGAAAGACATGTAAAAACCGCTCCTGTTATTTTATAAAACATAATATTGCAACCCTCATATATTATTTTACATTTTTAAATCAAAAAACATAGCTTTATTTTGATAAAATAGCCACTCTATAAACAAGTCGTCCATTTTGAAATGATCTGTCTATTAGATATTTACATTTTAGATGATCCTTTATCTTTTTTCCAGAACCGCCAGCCGCTTTTGCTCTAGCAAATGAAGTCTATCTTCGGCACATGCGTCGAGGATAGACTTTATTTGTTTACAGGGAAAGATTATTTAACCCTACCTTTGTTGGGGATGCAGCAAAAATACGATAATTTTGTCCTCGTTTTAGCCGTTTTCTGCTGGTTTTGCAAATGTTTCGATATTTTCTTGACTTAAAGCTAACTCTAAGTTTTACAATGAATTGAAATGGTAAGTGTGAAGCAAAAGTACGGAGGATGATTATATGGAATACCGGAAAATGGAAAAAATCGGAGTAGAGACTTCTTTGTTAGGTTTTGGATGTATGCGGTTCCCGATTCTGGAGAATGGCAAAATTAACGAACCCGAATCCGAGAGGATGCTCGATGCGGCTTATAAGGGCGGCGTTACCTATTTTGACACGGCATATCCTTACCACGATGGCGACAGCGAACCTTTTGCCGGCCGTGCGCTGAATAAATACGAACGCAGCAGCTATTTTCTTGCGACGAAGCTTCCCTGCTGGAAAGTGCAGACACTTGACGATGCCAAAGAGCTTTTTGAGAGTCAGCTGACCCGGCTCGATAAAGACTACGTTGATTTCTACCTGCTTCATTCACTTGGAAGGGAATCATGGGACAGAATGGTTAGCCTGGGTGTAATAGAGTACTGTGAAGAGCTCAAAGCCCAAGGTCGTATACGCCATTTCGGCTTCTCTTTTCACGATGAATATCCGGTATTTGAAGAAATCATCTCCTATCGCAAATGGGATTTCTGCCAGATACAGCTCAACTACATGGATGTCGATGAACAGGCAGGCATGAAGGGCTATCTTCTTGCAGAGAAGCTCGGTATCCCTGTTGTCGTTATGGAGCCGGTTAAGGGCAGCTCGATTGCGGCCTTCCCGGAGGACATTACAGCCATTTTCCGGGAAGTTACTCCGGAAGCATCAACAGCATCGTGGGCTCTTCGCTGGGTCGGCAGCCTTCCGAATGTGAAGGTGATCCTAAGCGGCATGTCGACCATGGAACAGGTTCAGGATAACCTTAAGACATTCTCGCCCTTCGTGCCTCTGAGTAAGGATGAGTCCGCCGCGGTTGACAAAGTTGTGCAGGTTCTGAATACCCGCGTCAATAACGGATGTACGGGATGTAAATACTGTATGCCCTGCCCGTTCGGCATTGATATTCCGTACAACTTTAAGGTATGGAACACCTACGGAATCTTCAGGAACGCCGGACAGGTTAACTGGGAGTGGAAACTCTCCATGGAAGACAAATATAAGGCGAAGAACTGCACGGAGTGTGGCGTGTGCGAAGCTGCCTGCCCGCAGAAGATCCATATCCGGGAGGACTTAAAGAGAGTTCAGATCGAGCTCGACGCAGTAGGCAAATAATTGCAGTGACTGCAGCACGGTTCTGAACACGGATGACCCCCAGGCAAGGGCATGAGATACTGTTAGCCGGGGTTCGGGGAGGGTAACTATGGGATATTCCATCAGCAAAGCAGCGGAAAAGACCGGCTTGTCGACTTTTACTTTGCGCTACTACGAGAAGGAAGGCCTGCTGCCGTTTGTTGAGCGCACGCCTTCCGGAACGAGATGCTTCAAAGACAGCGATTTTGAGTGGCTTGCTATGATCCAATGCCTGAAAAACACAGGAATGTCGATAAAGGATATTAAAGAATTCGTCGGCTGGTGTATGGAAGGCGATGCTACGCTTGAGAAGCGGCTCGCCATGTTTAACGCACAGAGAAAAGAAGTGGAAGCAAGGATGGTGGAATTTCAGCGCTATCTTGATAAAATTGACTGGAAAATAGCGTATTATGAGAATGCGATTCAGGATGTCAGGAAGATCAAAGCTTGAAGGGACGGCCGGCAGGCACAAAGAGCGCCGAGCGGATCAACGTCGGGCAGGCCAGGTCGGCCGACGTTGATCCAGACGTGAGCCGGACGTCGGGCAGAAGGAGGGAATCATGCTGCAGGGAACGATACTCAAAGAAAGCCTTTCGGATGAACAGGTACTTGATCATATCGAAATCGTTCATGTAGAAGTGTGGAGAGTGGAGCATCATGCGCCTTTTCAGCCTAAATACTGGACGGCGATTACCTTTGAGACGGAGTCACTCCTTTTCTTGGATCAACTCGAAAAGAGCCTTAAGGAGAAGTGGTATGTCGACTTGAACGACGGGGAAGACAAAATTCTGGTCTTTAAGGACAAGATAGTCCGTTATCCTTTCGGGGATAAGGAAGGTAAAAAGCAAGCTGTGGAGTATTGCCGGGAGATCGGAATACCCGAATCACAGATCGACTGGCCGGAATAAGACTCCGGCCGCCGACCCCCGGACGTCGGACTCCGGACCCCTGCGTCCGAACTTGTGCTTTACGTAAATCGTCAAAAAACAGACAACGAAAAACCGTCCCTGCTGCAGCTTGATAGCTGTGTATGGGACGGTTTTTCGCAAGTTGGAGAGAATATGGTTAAGCATCTAGGAGGACGCTTTTTGTGAGAAAGCGGAGGAGGTAGGGCCGGGAGCCTTCTATTTGCGTGCCGACAATACTAAAGACTCGTATTCCTGCACCTGGGTGAACCACGTTTCGTTGACAGGGACACCCTGTAACTCGCAGTAGTGCTCCCAGATATCGCCGAAGGGGCAGGTCTTTATCTCTTCCTGCAGCATCAGGAGCTCCGAAAAGCGTCCTTCATCCTGCAGCTTTTTCAAGTACTCGTTTGGCTCAAGCAGAGCGTACAGCAGGGCTTTTTCCATATTGCGGGCACCGATTACCCATGCAGCAATACGGTTGATTGAAGCATCGAAGAAGTCAAGACCGACAAGTACTTTATCAAGGGCATCGTTGCGGACGATCTCCTTGGCAATCTCCTTGAGCTCGTCATCAAAGCGTACGACGTGATCGGAGTCCCAGCGAACCGGGCGGGAGACATGGAGGGGCACCTTGTCGAAGAAGGACAGAAGGCTCGGAATCTTATCGCTGACGACTTCTGTCGGGTGATAGTGACCGGTATCAAGAAGGTTGTATACGCCGGGGTGCCTGGCTGCATAACTCATGTAGAATTCATTGCTGCCGACCGTGTAGGATTCTACGCCGATTCCGAATACTTTGCTCTCGACACAATCTATGACGCCTTCAAGCTTCTCGGCGAAAATTCTGTCCAGGCTGTCCTTAAGGCGCAGGCGGGGTGAAAGACGGTCGGCGGGAGTATCCTTGTAGCCGTCCGGAATCCATACGTTGAGGAGCACAGGACTGTCAAGATCTTTGGCAATGGAGGCTGCGATACGACGGCAGGCAATGCCGTGGTTGATCCAGAACGTGCGTATCTTTGCGTCCGGATGTGAAAGGGTCAGACCGTCGGACGCCATCGGATGGCTGAAATATGTCGGATTAAAATCGATGCCGAACCCATTGGCTTTGGCAAACTCAACCCATTTGTCAAAGTGCTTCGGCTCGAGCTGATCGCGGTCAACCTTGCCGTCTTCAAAGATTGCATAGCTTGCATGAAGGTTGATGCGCTTTTTGCCGGGTATAAGGCTGGTGGCTTTGACAAAATCAGCCATCAGTTCATCGGGGGTGCGCGCTTTGCCGGGATAGCTGCCTGTTGTAAGGATTCCGCCGGAAAGGGCTGTACCGACATTCTCAAAACCTGTGACATCATCGCCCTGCCAGCAGTGGATGCTGACCGGCATGGATGCGGCGGATGCAAGTGCGGCATCAACATCGACACCGAGTCCTTTGTATCGGAGCTTGGCCTGTTCGTAACGTGTGCTCATGTAATTTCCTCCTGTTTGGTTTGTCTGGATATGTGTTCGATGGGCGAATATGTGAATCTGTGAATCCGTAAATCTGCGAATTCACGAATCTGTGAAATGTGAACTATGAATCAGGGCTCGAAAATGACTACGGGAAAGCTTGTCTTTATAGCTGCGCGTGCCGACTGCAGATCCGGGTATTCCCCTGCGATGAGCATCTGTGCAATGATATTGCCGAGTGCGGTGCCTTCTGTCGGACCTGCATATACCGGTAGACCGGTCTCCCGTGCGGTAAGCGCGTTAAGATATACGTCCTTACTGCCGCCGCCTACAATGTTAATGCTTGTGAAGGGTTTGCCGGTGATTTTGCTGAGTTCGCGTATAAAAGCGGCATAGCTTTTGGAAAGGCTGCTGTACACGCACTGCATGACTTCTCCGATGGTTTCGGGTACGGTCTGTGATGTTTTCCGGCAATATTCCTTAACCGCTTCAATCATGCTTTCAGGAGCGAAGAACGAGAAGTCGTTCACATCGATAACCGACGGGAAATCTTTGACTTCTTTGGCCATCTGTTCCAATTCGGCAAAAGAGAATTTCTTGTCGATATTTCTGCGGATGGACTGGACCATCCAGAGTCCCATGACATTTTTGAGGAAGCGATAGCGGTATTCGTATCCGCCTTCATTGGTGAAGTTCTGTTCGCGGCTGAGTTCGCTTGTTATCGGCTCGTCGATCTCAACGCCCAAAAGGGTCCAAGTGCCGCTGCTCATATAGACTGCGTCTGCATCATTGGCGGGGACTGCCATGAAAGCGCTGCCGGTGTCATGTGTTGCGGGAAGGACGACGACGCTGTCGAAGCCGACTTCCTCGCGGATCTTTTCACTGAAGGAACCGACAGCTGTGCCGGCCGGGTTAAGTCCGTCAGCAAAAAGACGCTCGGGCAGTCCGATTCGCCTGATGAGGTCCGTATCCCAGGATTTGTTTCTAGCGTTTACAAGACCGCTGGTGGTTGCAAAGGTATACTCGTGCTTTTTGATGCCGGTGAGAAGGAAGTTGAAGTATTCGGGCATAAAAAGGATACTTTCGGCTTTTTGAAGAAGGTCCGGATTATCCTGCTTGATAGCTAACAGTTGATATATTGTATTGTAAAGCTGCTTTTGAATGCCGGTGATGCTGTAAAGCTCCGACTCAGATATATATTCGTCCAGTACGGCATCCATGCCCACGGTGCGGGCATCACGATAAGCAACCGTTTCTCCGAGTGCATTATTGTCCTTGTCGAGAAGTACAAAGTCTACACCCCAGGTATCTATTCCGACAGAGACGGGAATCTTGCCGAGCTCTTTACATTTCCTGATGCCGGCCAGTATGTTGGCAAAAAGTTCTTTGACATTCCAGCAGAGATGACCGTAACGGGTCTCCAGATTGTTGTCAAAACGGTAGACTTCTTCAAGAATCATTTTGCCGTCTTCAACATGGCTGACAATATGACGGCCGCTTGATGCTCCGATATCAATGGCAAGATAATACTGCATCGGGTGCGCTCCTTTCAGAATAGGCTTATAACTCCAGTAAGGATATGCTTATACAACTGATTATAAATCGCTCGAAAATAATAATAAGGACGTGATTTGCAAAATAATCACGTCCTTATTTGACATAAAGGTATAAAATCAGCTGTTGCGGTACGCTTTGGGATTCGTATCGAATTTGTCCCGGAAAATACGGTAGAAATAACTGGTATTGTCATATCCTACGGTCTCGATAATGACCTGTACCGGCAGGCGCGTCTCGCGCAGGAGCTGAGCCGCTTTGGAAAGACGTTTATTCTGAAGAAGCTCTTTATAAGTGCTGCCGGTAGTTGACTTGATCAGCCGGCTCAGATACGAAAGTGAAATTCCCTGTGCAGCAGCCAGATCGGAAAGACTGGCCGTCATATAGTTCTCTTCGATTTCACGTAAAGCCAAAAGGACAATTGCGTTATCGTATTTCTGTGCGACCGGCACGGCAAGACGCTCCGTATGATTGAGCAGAATAGTAAAAAGAAGCCCCATCGTTGTCTGGTTAATCAGCCGGTTATTGGGCTGGCGGTTGACAATGCTCCACACCAGATTCTCCATGAGATTCTGTACGGGAAGAATATCGGCAACCTGGAAATGCAGATAGCTGATCTCACCGCTGTCCTGGCGCAGGCTGCTGATGAGGAAATTGCGCAGCAGGTTGTCTGTTCCGATCATGGAAAATGCTACGTCAAAAAACTGCGGCAGCACGATGAAATTAATCGCAATATCATCGGCGCCTGCTTTCTGGATGGCATGACTTGCGTGCTGGTTTAGAAACAGAAGCTCGCCGGCCCGCAGTGTGATTGTCGTGTTGTCGTTGATGATATGCGTAGTACTCCCGCTGCACATGTACATGATTTCAATATAGTTATGCATGTGGCGCGGAAAGTCGGCGAAACGTGTGTGCGGCCTTATAGCAATCAGCTTGCCCTTTTCGAGCATTTTGGCGCTGTCAATGACAAAGAATTTGCCGGAGGCATAATTAGCCATATCGACCGGATCTCCGCTCAAAAGACGCTGTTCTTCCGGCGTTATATCGGCGAGCGCACGAAGCAGTTCCTGGTTCATTTTTTTGACCGGATCAAATATTTTGCCTTCTTCCATTACACTTCTCCCGGCATGCATATCCCGCTGCCGTAATATGAGACTGCGGATTTGTGGCATGGCCTATCATATCTATTTTATCAGTCTGCCGACCTAATAGAAATAAGAGGAGCGAATTCGTGAAATACGGCAAGGCCGTGTGTGAACTTGCCGGTGAGCCCGCTGGAGAACTCAGGAGAAATCTTCGGCGATTTCGCCCGTCCGGATGTTGACACAGACAGCCGGAGATGATAATCTCTAGAAAACGGAAACGTTACCGATATGAGAATCCATATAAATCCGGACACACGATCGATTGGTTTCTAACGACGTAATCGCTCCATATATTTCTGATAAAGAAGCAGGAGAAAAATGGCTGCAACGATGAAAGATATTGCCAGGCAAACCGGTCTCGGACTGGCTACCATATCAAGGTACTTAAATGGCGGTAAAGTCAAAGAACAGAACAGGATTGCAATTGAAACTGCGATCAGTGAACTGTCTTTTACGGTAAATGAGTTTGCCCGCAGCCTTAAGACCAGTAAATCCAAGACGATAGGGGTTATCATACCCGAGCTTAACAATACTTTTGTCGCAACAATTATTACAGTTATAGAAGATATCCTCCGCAAAAATGGCTACGGAGTAATTGTCTGCGACTGCAGTACTAATGAGAATCTCGAGAAAGAAGCCGTACAATTTCTTGTGAACAAGACTGTCGACGGGATTATCAATATGCCTGTATGCAAGGATGGAAGCCATCTGAAGCCGGCTCTCGACAAGGACCTCCCGGTTGTACTGATTGACCGTATGATTGCCGGCCTGAGTGACCATGTTGATGCGGTTGAGGTTGACAACGTACACGCTGCCAAGAATGCAGCGAGCCATCTGATAGAGAACGGACACCGGAAGATAGGCATCATAGTCGGACCTGCAGACATATATACGGCGCAGCAGCGCTTACTTGGATTCAATCAGGCATTTACCGACTGCGGACTTGAATCAGATAATAACTATGTGGAACATGGAGACTACACCGTCCACAGCGGGTATGAAAATATGCAGAAGCTGCTTTCGAAGCACAGCGATATGACGGCGGTCTTTGTAACGAATTATGAAATGACGCTCGGTGCCATTATTGCGATCAACGAGGCCGGAATTAAGCTCCCGGATGAGCTGTCGGTCATCGGCTTTGATAATCTTCAGTTAGCACAGGTTATCAAGCCCAGGCTTACTATTATTACACAGCCCCTCGAAGAAATAGGAGAACAGGCGGCTGCCATGATGCTGGAACGCCTGTCCGAAAATACAGTAAAAGAAGCAGGCAAAAACGCAGCGGCAGACAGTAAAGGCGCAGGAAGAACCGTAACCCTGTCGACCCGGCTGCAGCTTGGCGAATCGGTTATGCGGCGATCATAAGAATGGGAGATAAAGATATGCAGAAATGGCTATTGGGAATTGATATAGGCACCTCCGCATGTAAAGTCGCGCTCTTCTCACCGGAAGGCCATGTGGCGGCTCAGGGAAGCGGGGATTATAAAGTATTCTACCCGGAGCCCGGCTGGGCTGAGCAAAATCCAGAAGACTGGTGGACGGCTGTCTGCGGTGCGATACGCAGCATGCTTGCTGAAAGCCATATAGATGCCGCCGATATTTCAGGAATTGGAATTGACGGTCAGGGCTGGTCCGCAATTGCCGTGGATAAAGCGGGAACCGTGCTTTGCAATACACCGATCTGGATGGACACACGGGCGCATGAGATCTGCAGTGAGATTAAGGACCGAATAGGGGAAGATACTTTTTTTCGGATATGCGGGAATCCATTCCAGCCTGCGTATACGCTTCCGAAAATATTATGGTACAAAAAGAACCGTCCGGAAGTATACCGGAATATTTACAAAATTCTTCAGTCCAACAGCTTCATAGCCTTCCGGCTGACGGGTGCCATGACGCAGGACGTGTCCCAGGGATATGCCTACCAGTGTTTTGATATGAGGACGGGGTGTTGGGACCAGGCAGCCAGTGATCTTCTCGGTATTGACATGAATATGCTGCCGGACATATACCCTTGTCATCAGGTGATAGGTACGGTAACAAAGGAAGCAGCCGCACTGACAGGTCTTGCAGAGGGCACCCCTGTTGTCGCCGGAGGCCTCGATGCAGCCTGCGGTACGCTCGGGGCAGGAGTTATCCATCCCGGGGAGACGCAGGAGCAGGGCGGACAGGCAGGGGGCATGAGCATCTGCATGGATGCGTACCAGGCCGATCCGCGGCTGATTTTGAGCTTCCATGTCGTACCGGATCTGTGGCTGCTGCAGGGCGGTACGGTGGGCGGCGGCGGAGTGATCCGCTGGTTTGAACAGGAATTCGGTGCGTCCGAGAGAGCGGAGGCGGCTGGAACCGGGGCAAGCTCCCTAACTGTAATGGACAGGGAAGCAGATGCAGTCCCTGTGGGAAGTGACGGACTGGTCTTCCTTCCCTATATGGCGGGCGAACGTTCGCCGATATGGGATACGAAAGCCAAAGGTGTCTACTATGGTATTGATTTCGCGAAAACGCGTGCACACTTTATACGGGCAAGTATGGAAGGCGTCGCTTTTTCACTGAAACATAATCTTGATACAGCAGAAAGTGCGGGTGCGGATGTGCAGGTTCTTTGTGCCATGGGCGGCGCTGCCAACAGCAGGGTGTGGACACAGATGAAAGCCGATGTAACCGGCAGAAAGATCGTCGTTCCTTCCTCCGATACGGCAACAACCCTCGGGGCTGCGATTCTGGCCGGTGTCGGGACTGGAGTATACAAGAGCTTTGAAGATGCCGTCGCCCGGACCGTAGTAATCAGACGCGAGCATGTTCCCGATATGGAAAAGCACGAGAAATACCGGGAGAGTTATAAATTATACATATCGCTCTATGAAGACCTGAATAATATCATGCACCAATAATTTTTAGTGGATATATGAGTGGGCAAAAGCCCGGACAAAAAGGAGGATTTCATGAAGGCTGCAGTTCTGTATGGTAACGAAGATATCCGGTACGACGATTTTCCTACACCGGAGATCAAGCCGGGTACGGTCAAGGTAACGGTAAAAGTAAGCGGGATCTGCGGAAGTGATGTACCGAGAGTCCTGAATAACGGCGCGCATTTCTATCCAGTTGTACTCGGACACGAGTTTGCGGGAGATATCGTCGAAGTCGGAGAAGGTGTTACCGATCTTAAAGTCGGTGATACCGTGTCGGGAGCCCCGCTGCTCCCGTGTATGAAGTGTGATGACTGCCAGAACGGCAACTACTCCCTCTGCAAATTCTATAGCTTCATCGGATCCCGCGAGCAGGGTAGTTTTGCCGAATATGTCGTGCTTCCTGCATTGAACGCTGTAAAATACGATTCCGCCATCCCCTACGAACAGGCGGCCATGTTTGAGCCGTCGACCGTCGCGCTGCACGGCGTACTGTGCAATGACTACCGCGGCGGCGAGTGTGTTGCAATCCTGGGCGGCGGAACAATAGGCCTGTTCACAATGCAGTGGGCCAAAATATACGGATCCAAAAAGGTTGTAGTATTTGACATTGACGAAGGACGTCTTGCACTGGCCAAACGCATGGGTGCGGATGAAGTAATCAACACCATGCAGACGGATTTCCTAAAAAAGGCGATGGATTTGACTGACGGCCGGGGTTACGGATTTGTATTTGAGACAGCGGGAAATCCGATTACGATGAGGATGGCTTTTGAACTCGCAGCTAATAAATCAAATGTCTGCTTTATCGGTACGCCGCATGTCGATCTGACCTTCACTCCCCGTATGTGGGAGAATATGAACCGCAAAGAATTCAAGCTCACCGGCAGCTGGATGAGTTACAGCGCTCCGTTCCCGGGAAAGGAATGGGAGCTTACGGCACATTATTTTGCGACCGGCCAGCTGGCCTTTGACGAAGAACTGATATTCAGGAAATTCCCTATGTCAAAAGTGGACGAAGCCTTTGAACTTTTCAAAAACCCGGCTCAGATTCATGGCAAAATTCTTTTGGTTAACGAATAAGAAAGAAGGTGTAAGAATGACCAACTACATTAATCCCAACAAAGTACCGAAAAAGATCCTCTATACAGGAGAAAAGATACCCTGTATCGGAATGGGAACATTCGGCTCGGACCGATATACCCCGCAGGAAATAGCGGACGCAGTGGCCGGAGCTATCCGCTGCGGATACAGGTTGTTTGACTGTGCATCCGTGTACGGCAACGAGGACCAGATCGGCGCTATTTTTGCAAAGGCAATCGCAGACGGCGTTGTAAAGCGGGAAGATTTATTTATTACATCAAAGGTGTGGAACAATATGCATGGCAGAGGTGATGTTCTTCTTTCCTGTGCCAAGTCATTAAAAGACCTGCAGCTTGATAATATTGACCTGTATTTCGTCCACTGGCCTTTCCCGAACTATCATGCGCCGGGATGCACTGTTGATTCCAGAAACCCTGATTCGAAGCCCTTTTCCGTCGATCGCTTTATGGCAACATGGAGACAGATGGAAAATCTGGTGGACATGGGACTTGTCCGTTATATCGGCATGTCCAACATGACGATCCCGAAGCTCAAGGCCGTCCTTGGACTTTGCAGGATCAAGCCTGCCGTCATCGAAATGGAGATTCATCCGAGCTTCCAGCAGAATGAGTTGTATAACTACTGCATCGAGCACGACATACTTCCGATCGGCTACTGCCCGATAGGATCCCCCAATCGTCCCGACCGGGACAAGACGGAAACCGACGTTATAGATGCCGAACTTCCGGAGGTTGCAGCAGTCGCAAAGGCACATAATGTGCATCCGGCGATTGTCTGCCTGAAGTGGGCCGTACAGCGCGGACAGATTCCGATTCCTTTCTCGGTTCACGAGAAGAATTATGTCGGCAATCTTCGCTGCATTACAGAAGATCCGCTGACCTCTGCCGAAATGCAGAGCTTACGAAGTGCTGAACGCGGCTGCCGGCTGGTAAAAGGACAGGTATTCCTCTGGCCGGGTGCGGACAGCTGGGAAGATCTGTGGGACCTTGACGGAACCATTACGAAATAATTCTAGAATTTTTAGGAGGAAAAACAAATGCTTAAAGGAATTCCAAGTATCCTGACACCCGATCTTTTGAAAATACTGATGGAAATGGGACACAGCGATGAGATTGTCATCGCCGACGGAAACTATCCGAGATTAGGACATCCTTCACGCGTCGTCCGCCTCGACGGACATGGTGTTCCGGAGATTCTTGATGCAATACTGCAGTTTATGCCCCTTGATACCTATGTAGACCATCCTGTTGCCTTAATGGCCGTAACTCCCGGTGATCCGTACCTTCCTGAAATATGGGATACATACAGGGAAATCGGCAAAAAACACGAGAAAGACGGACTTCGTGAAGAATCGATCCCCCGCTTTGATTTCTACGCACGTGCTGCAGCATCCTATGCTGTAATAACGACAAGCGAGGCTGCCCTGTACGCCAATATTATTCTCAAAAAGGGCGTTGTTAAGTAAGCAGAAACGATCTAACGATGATATGTGAACCGTCAGGAGGAAAAGAATGGACAACTATTTATTAGAGCTGGTCAGGCTGCAGAAGTCCGGCCGACCTGTGGGAATATATTCTGCCTGTACAGCGAACAGGCATGTCATTAAGGCCGTTATGCAGCGCGCTGCAGCGGCCGGGCAGCCGGCGCTTATCGAAGCTACGGCTAACCAGGTAGATCAGAACGGCGGCTACACCGGAATGACACCGGAGATGTTTGTCAGATATGTTGAAGAGATTGCCGCGGAGATGAATTTCCCGATGGACAGCGTGATTCTCGGCGGCGACCACTTGGGGCCGCTTACCCGCTCGAATCAGCCGGAATCGGAAGCTATGCTTTTCTCGGAAGAGCTTGTGCGTCAGTTTGTCGCTGCGGGATTCACCAAAATCCACCTGGATACGTCGATGAGGGTTCAAGATGACGACATGTCCGTGCCGCTTGATGATGCCACCATCGCACGCCGCGGCGCCCGTCTGTGTGCAGTTGCTGAGGCGGCCTTCAAAGCCCGTCAGCAAGTACATCCGGAGGCAGCACAGCCGGTCTATATTATCGGCAGTGAAGTCCCGATTCCCGGCGGCGCACAGGAACATGAAGAAGGCATCAATGTCACCCGTCCGGCCGACTGTCAAAAAACACTGGCCGCTTTCGAGCAGGCTTATATGGCCAATGGTCTGGAGGATGCATGGACGCGTGTCATCGGCCTTGTTGTTCAGCCGGGTGTGGAATTCGGCGACAGCGATGTTTTTGTCTATGACCGTACAAAGGCCGCGGAACTTACGGAATCACTGAAAGACTGGCCGCAGGGCGTGTTTGAAGGACATTCCACTGACTATCAGCCAAAGGAAGCCTTACGGGCTATGGTTGAAGACGGAATCGCAATCCTCAAAGTCGGACCGGCGCTCACATTTGGCCTTCGAGAGGCACTCTTTTCCCTTGAGATGATGGAGAAAGAACTGTATTTCGGCAAAAGCTGCCATTTCTCCAATTTTCAGGAAGTGTTTGAGCAGGCTATGCTTGATCAGCCGAAAAACTGGCAGAAGCACTATCACGGCGACGCCTGGGATCTCCACTTTGCCCGTAAGTTCAGCTATTCCGACAGAGCCCGTTATTATCTGCCGGACACGAAGGTAGACGAGTCCATAAATATCCTGATTAAGAACATCAATGAGGCAAAGATTCCGCTTACACTGCTGAGCCAGTACATGCCGATGCAGTATCAGTCGGTTCGTGCGGGGCGCATTACGCCGTCCGCTGAGTCACTTATTCAGGACCGTATAGGTAACTATATTGACGACTATCTCTATGCTGTCGACCCAGATATAACCTGATTAACTGACTGTTAAGAAGTCAATAAGAAAGAGCCTGTTCACCGTAAGGGAGCAGGCTCTTTCTGTTTGGTGTATCACTGATTCTTTATATGCTTATCAGACCGGGTTCTCTTTGGTCTCAAAAACGGAAGTCTTCACGAAGTAGTATTGCACTACCGAGCAGACAGCAACGACGCCTAAGGCCAGAAGGATAAGCCCCCAGAAGGGCATGGCCGTTTGTGAGAAGCTGACAACCAGGATTACGGAAGAAAAGGCTAAGAGAATCAAGTTCAGGCGTCTCTTCTGTCCGACCGAAAATGTGATTGTTTTTCCGCAGTTTTCGCATTTGAAATCATAGACTCCCGGAACATAGTTCTTCCAATTTTTGGCAGGTACGTGAATGCAGTCATCGACTTCAGGAGCAGGCGTCACCTTTACAGCTGCTGGTGCGTTCGCTTCATTCTCATCGCGGTCAAGCTTTGCATAGGATTCATACAAGGCCATCAGCTCGAGCTGCTCGGGAGTATACTTTGCAAGCTGCTCCGGGGTATACTGCGGCTTGCCGGTATCCGCATCCGTGGCTGGCACATCACCGGAAACGGTTCCGGACATGTCGGACGGCTTATCACCGGTCTCTGTTTCGGGAAATGTGCCGTAATCGGTTCCGGACTCTGTGCCGGCATATAGATCGGGCTCCGGGGATGGAGCGGTTATAACCTCATCCGGTTCGATCTCCTGGAATTTGCCCAAATTGATAACAAGTGACTGCAGCAGTAAATAAGCTGCTACTATACCGCCCATGACAGTAAAATACAGAACCATGGAATTAACCTGGGACTTGGAGAAGTCACCTTTGAGTGCCAGATATACAAGTCCGCCGATAGTAACGGCGTTGATAATTTTGGTAAAAGTCTTAGTCTGCGTTGTCATTTCGATTTCGGCACCGCAATTTTTGCATATATACTTTGGTGAGCGCGCAAACAACAATTTGATTTTGAATATTGGATGGTGATTGCAAGATGTCATCAATTTGGCTCCTTCGTTGTTTCAAATAACACAATCGTAATGTACACAGAGGGTGAATAAGTTATGCCGGGATGAAAATAGCGTAGAAATACCGATCACATATTACATTACGTGGATAAATGAAACGTGTCAAGGCAAATGACTTTTATCTTCTCAAAAACAGCTGTACAGCGGAAGCGGCCGGGAAGAGAAGTGCCTCTGTAATGCAAAAAAGCATCCTGTTCTCAAGCATTCTTGACGATAGCCGTGAATGTATTAAAAACCCGGACATCCAAAAAGCTTCTAACGGACGACTGGCCGGGTTACAGTGAAGTCATTCCCTGAGCCTGATGTGTCCTGGCTGTACAGGCTGAAATAATGGCTGGTTGCGAAGAAATTAATAATGTATCCGAGCCCGTCCTGCTGCAGTGAAATTCGGCCTGATGCAATCTGATAGAGGTACACGGAGCTTTCCATAGTATTCGCGTCATAGGCCGCCAGAAGCAGATCTTCACCCGACCGGATAATCCATGTAATGCTGTCATAGGAAATAGAAGACAAGTCTGTCTTCTCGAGGTTCCCGCCGTTCACCCGGACTGACCAGAGCTGCGGCGCTTCAATATAGGAGGACTCACCGGTTGTTGCATCCGGTACCAGATAGACAAAATCATCAATCACTTCTGCTGACACGACAAGGCCTTCGTAAACTTTTGTTTTCTGCAGGGAAGACAGATTGACGGTAAAGAGGGAACTCCAGGAATAACCCGATACATCGAATACCGCGGTATCGCCGGATACGTCAAGCAGCGACAGGAACACAGAGGATGAACCGTCCATTGCAGTAACAGCTTCACCCGCAGGTGCCAGACCGACCGCATTTTCGAACAGAAGGCGGCTTTCCCCGGATGCCCTGTCGAGGACGGTATAGTTGTACCGGAGGTTGTCCGGGATGGCATCATGGTAAATGATCCGGTCCTTATCGACATAATCAAGGGTTATATTTCGGTCTTCCTCCAGAATTACCTGGGAAGAAGAGGCATCAGCAGAGGCATCAACCGAGCCATCAACAGAGAATTGACAAATTTGATTCGCAAGGGAGTAGTAGAGATACGTTCCGTCGGAGAAGACCAATGAGCATGGCTCTACAGGCAGCGTAATGATTTCTTCATCGACACCTGATGTCTGCAGTAGAAATAATCTGCCGTCGCCCTTTACATAGTATGTGGATTCACCAACCTCCAGAAGCGCATAATTCATATCGGAGAAATAGGAAGGTGCGCACCCCGCGGCTGTTTCAGCTGTTGCTCCGTCCTTTGTGTTCATTGCAATTCCTGCCTCATTTCCATTGGCATCGCCAACTGCCATTTCTGCTGCGGCTTCGGCAGTGGTCCCCGCGGCGGCTTGTGTCCCTGCCGCAGCCGCGGTGGTCCCGGCTGCTTCGTCGGAAACCTTTTCGGGTGCCATCAATACATTGGCAGCGGCCGAAGTCAATTCGTCATTTGATGTAGGATTCGATGCAGGTGTGCGGGTCAGAAAGAAAACACCTGCCACAACGATCAGTGCGAGGGCTGCAGTGATCGAAGCTGCAAATGCAAGGGTCCGCGGCGAAAGCCGGCGACTGCTGTTTTCACGGCGGTCTTTGGTAAGGACGCGGTCGCCGGGGACTTTTGACACTTCGTCCGGATGGGCAGCACGGTATGCCAACATTTGGATAGTCTTATCTTTATACTTGTCACTTGCAGTGATATGGGAAACAGCATCCCTGAGTTGGGAAACATCCATTTTGAAGCCCTCCTTTCATTTATGTCAGTGTATTCATGCCGGATTATTTATGCCAGAGGATCCAGTATCAGTCTGAGCTTTTTGCGGGCGCGATGAAGGCGGGTCGTAACAGCGGAATTTGACTGCCCCGTCATAGAAGCAATTTCGACCAGACTGTATCCTGCATAATCATGAAGAAGCACAACCTGGCGGCTGGGTGCCGGCAGCTGCATGATGGTCTGCAGCAGATCGGATACTTCTGCCGGAAATACAGCCAACTCGTCTTCGAGCGGTATGGTTCGCTTGAACCAGGCTGATTTCCAGTGATCCTTGCATAGGTTGACGGCAACACGTATCAGCCAGGCTTTCATGTGATCCTCGCTTTCGAAAACCGGCCTTTTTTCGATAAGGCGAACAAATACTTCCTGTGTGATGTCTTCGGCATCCTGCATATGTTTAAGTTGGACGAAAGTGATGCGCAGCAGAAGATCAGCGTACTTCTCTACGATTTGCTCGAGTGACGCGGGGGAATAGTCCGCCGGATCCATCAGATGCTCACCACCCCTCTACTTAGAATACGAAAAAGAACAGCAAATCATTACATGCATTATCAGATTCTTTAAAAACCTTCTTTGAAAACTGACGTATGATTGCTTTTGAGTATAACAAAATTACGCAGTAATATAAATTATTTTGTGTAATATCCGCCTTTTCTGTTCGGCTTCAGGAAGCGAGTCTCGAATTCCCCGGCGGTCATAGGTTTGCCGAGGATAATGTCTGATTATATTATTATACTTATGAATAAACAGAATGCTATACTGCAAAATTTTACAAAAAACTATTGAAGTCCGGGTTATAGTGGAAAATCACTTAACCCGGTTCTTACCCTCGCTCTTGCACTGGTAAAGATTGGCGTCTGCTTCCAGAAGCATCTGCTTGGGATCTGCATGGGATGCAAAGCTGGATATCCCGATACTGACTGTCATGCCGATCACCAGCTCTCCGATATGCAGCGGGTTGTGTTCCACGATGGACCGCAGGCGCTCGGCGAGATCAACACCGCCGGCATAATTGGTGTCAGGAAGAATCATCGCATACTCATCTCCCCCGTAACGGAAGGTATAATCCGAAGTGCGTGCGTGAGCCGTCAGAAGATTGGAGACGTATTTGATAGCAGAATCTCCGCAAACATGTCCGAATGTATCGTTAATGACCTTGAAATTATCAATATCCAGAATCAGCAGGCAGAAATTGGCAGGTATCTCACGTTCGCGCAGCCGCAGATAAATATTGAATGTTTTCAGCAGAACATCGTCGAAATTCCTGCGGTTGAACAGTCCGGATAATTCATCGATAACCGCCAGCTCCAGAAGCCGTGCATTGGCCTGTTCAAGTCTGGCGTTGACTCGTTCAAGTTCCTGTTCTGTTGATTTGAGCTCAGTTATGTCACGCGATGTGCCCCAGGTACCCACGATCTGTCCGAGATCATTGTAAAGCGGATATTTGGAAGCAGAAAACCACACTGACGTACCATCCTGCCGATCCCATTTTTCAACAATACCAATGATCGGCTTCCCCGTAAGCATAATTTCCTGCTCATCCTGCAGGGTCTTCCTGCTGAAAGATTCAGGATAAAAATCAGAATCACTTTTACCTATGAGGTCTTCGGGATCCGTCAGACCGAATTGAAGGATATGAGCTTTGCTGTTCAGAATAAATCTGGAATTAACGTCTTTAAAATATATAGTGTCTTGTGAAGTATTCATAATTGTTCGAATCAGCTGTGCATCGGATAAGACAGCCTCCCCGTCATTGGAGAAATTGCGTTCGGTCAATGAATTCTTTATATTGGTTTCGGAAGAAGAACTATCCATGAATGCCTCCTGCGGTACTTGTCGATATATCACCCCGGAGAGTGACCTGTTTCGTGCTGCTGCGCAAATTGCAGTTGGTAGACATACTTAGTATAATACAAAGCTTCAAAATTCGATATGTCGGAATTACTCGATTCCGCGAAAAAGATTAGCAAACTCCAAATAACATAATTCGATAACAAAATACTTGATTTTACAGTGATAGTCTAATAGGCTGTAATGATAATACATTTATATAAAATGTTTTGTATTAAGGGCATGTATATGAAGGAGAATAAGAAAATGAAGGTTGGCATTGGGTTTGCGACCGGACGCAAAAGTTTTCAAAAAGTACTTAAGACTTACGTATATAGCTGGTGGGAGAGCGATATGCCCGGGAAGGAAGATGTTGAATTGAATCTTCTGGTCGCCTATGACTTGAAATATACCAATACGAAGATTAAAGACTATACAGGCATCTCCCGGGACGTCCGCGACATAATTGACAATACCTATTTCTACAGCACGGAAGCGATTCAACAGGAAACTGAGTATCTGGTCAATGAGAAAGTAATAACCGAAAAGGAAGCAAAGCTTCTTTTTGGCGGCGGGTACGCGGGTAAACGCAATGCAATTCTTTATGGTGCGGTCAAAAACAAATTGGATTATCTTATTTTTCTGGATGATGATGAATATCCGATGGCCGTTACAAAAACACTTTCAACTACTGTGTGGGGCGGACAGCGCGTCCTGCTCGAGCACTTAACCCACATTAAGGATGCGGATATTACAAACGGGCATCACTGCGGGTATATTTCCCCCATACCGTATATCTCCTTTGACGACAGACTGACGGAGTCTGATTTCCGCCTCTTCATAGAAGCTATCAGCAACGATATTGTCAGTTGGGACAAGATTTACGCTCTCATGAAAAACGGAGGAGTTACCTATGCGGATACCCGGATTCTGACAACCGATGAAGCCCCGGAGGTAGAGGAAGTGAACCATTCAAAGTTCATATCGGGGGCTAATCTGTGCATCAATCTCACGCAGCCGCAAAGGGTCAGTCCGTTCTACAATCCGCCCGGGGCCAGAGGCGAAGATACGTTTCTCAGCACATGCTTACGTGAGCGAAAAGTGCTTCGTGTACCCTGCTATACTTTTCACGATGGATTCTCGATGTATAGTCACCTGATGGACGGTGTGCTTCCTATTCAGCTCAGGTATATCAAAGCCGACAGTGAAGCGATTATCACGCGCTTTTTCAAGGCATGTATAGGGTGGATACGATACAAGCCACTGTTGCTCTATATTACCAGAAGAGACGATTATGATGAGCAGATTCAGCTGATGCGTGAGAATCTGCGTGCGACACTGCCTCAGATATGTGCGTATTTCGGCAGGGACGACTTCATGGATATTTCCAGTGAACTGGAACGGTTCAATACCAATGTGAAAAAGCATTACCGGCAGTTTATTGAGACACAGCAGGCATGGGAGAAAATAATGACGTATTTCTCTGAAAAAGAGTGAAGGTCAGGTTGGATGAATAGAAAGAAGTGACTTTTGCCGGGTGCAGGAGTCATTTTTCTTTGATTTTGCGAATTCTCTTTGTGCTATAATAAAAAGATTCCAATGGTATTTCCGAAGATACGAAAGTACCTCCGACAGGGGGAAGCCTGCAGCGCATAATTCTTTGGAGGTAGAGACTACAGGTTCAACCCGGTATTGCTTACAGCAATTTCAAAAGATTCTTCGGATCAGAGTATGGAATGGGAACTGCCACAGGTTCATTGAGCAGGTGGCAGTTTCCGTCTTCTTTCGCAGGAGGTATGCCCGATGGCGTTTCTGTTACAGACCGATAGTCCGGAACTGGGGGTTTATCTTGATGAACAGATTGCCCGGCAGACTGACGCAGAAATAGTAATGACCTCACCGCAAGTTATCTTGCGCATGGAACAATTACTGACAGGGTCCATTCAACTGGGCATTCCGAAGCGCTGCCAGATTAACAAAATGGGTACCGACAAGAAACGTACGATATATATTTTCCCTCCGGAAGACAAAATGGTTCTCAAAGCAATAAACTACTGTCTGTCAAGATACAGCATGGGACTTCTTCCGTGCTGCCTTGCGTTTCGCCCGGGCTTCTGTGTTCATGGTGCTTTCCGTACTATTGCAAGGAAAGCAAGGGAACAGTACAGCTGCATCCGCCTTGATATAAGAAATTACTTCAATAGTATTCCTACGGATGATCTGATAAAGGTGCTTGAAAAGAGGCTTGTGTCTTATCCGCTGCTGCTGTCTGCGCTGTCCGGACTTCTTAGGAATCCCTGCGTCATCGTTGACGGTGAAATACAGCAGGATCTAAATAGAGGTGCCATGGCAGGAATGCCGCTCGCGCCTCTTCTGGCCAACCTGTATCTGTCTGATTTCGACAGGGAAGCCAGTCGCCTGGTACCTGTATATGGCCGGTATTCCGATGATCTTATCCTCTTTTGCCTTCCGGAGGACGTCGAAGCGGTATATGGAAAAATACGTGAAAATCTTGCCGGACGGGGTCTCATACTCAACGAAGGCAAAACACAGATCGTCCCGCCGGGCGGCAAATGGGAATTCCTCGGGCTCTCCTATCACAAAGGAGTAGTCGATCTTTCTGCCGCTACTATTCAGAAGATGAAAGGCAAGATTTCCCGCTCTTCCCGCAAACTCTATCGCTGGAAAAGTTCAAAAGATGCGTCTACGGAGCGGGCAGTCCGCGCTCTTATACGCAAATTCCAGTACAAATTCTTCGGAAGCGGGAAAGAGGATGACGAACTTACCTGGAGCCGGTGGTACTTTCCGCTCATCACACAGACGGAAGGACTCAAGACAATCGATCTGTATTTTCAGCAATGGGCCCGGTATTTAGCCGACGGCAGGCACTGCAAAAGGAACTTTCAGCAGGTGCCATACGAACTTTTGCAGGAATACGGCTATGTTCCGCTGGTCAGTGCTTATCATAAACGAGAACGGGATCCCGCTCTGAAGAGGATGGCCGCAAGAGAATTAATCAAAACAGGAAAGTGAGGAAAAAGTATGCAGCTGAGAACAATCCGCAGAATAGTTACCGGTTCCACGCAGTATGACGGGGCCGGGGTAAAGCTTGTCAGGGTAGTCGGACATCCTGATGTGGAAGATTTTGACCCGTTTCTGATGCTGGATGCTTTTGACTCAACGGATCCGGTTGACTATATCAAAGGTTTTCCGTGGCATCCGCACCGTGGAATTGAGACGGTTACCTACCTCATCAGGGGAGATATTGAGCACGGTGACAGTCTGGGCAATAAAGGGAGCATTCTGGATGGCTGCTGTCAATGGATGACGGCGGGAGGCGGAATTCTTCATCAGGAGATGCCTAAGCCCGCAGAGCGGATGCTGGGAATTCAGCTTTGGCTGAACCTGCCGAAAACAGATAAAATGACTGATCCCAAATATCATGATATAACCGCGGATATGATTCCGGGAATAGAAGAAGACGGCTGTAGAATCGGCGTTATTTCGGGGACGTACAAAGGCCGGGCCGGCGCTTCGCAGGGAGAGCATGTCAATATGACGTTTTTGGATGTGGATATGCAGGGTGAAGCAAGTATTCGAATAGATACAAAACGGAACGAAACACTCTTTGTTTATATTGTTGAGGGTGAAGGGTGGTTCTCGAAGACCGATGATAAGCTCCTTTACAGCAGAAGAGCCGTGCTCTTTAACGAGGGCGATGCGCTCTTTGCACGGGCATCATCCAAAGGCATGCGGTTTCTCCTTTTTGCTGGTGCGGCACTGAAAGAACCAATTGCCTGGGGCGGTCCGATAGTCATGAACACCAGGGAAGAACTCGTCCGGGCATTTCAGCAGATTGAAGACGGGACTTTTATTAAATAAGCAAAAAGCCTGGTATATATGGTCACGAATAATAGAAAGAGCCGGGGTTGCCCGGCTCTTTCTATTTCCTGATGCAATAAAAGTAACGTGCCTTTTTAGGGGGAAACATCTATCTATCTTTCTTTCTGTTTCGTATAACGAGCCATGCAAGTACACCGCCGGATAGTAATATGGACAGCGCACCGATAATCAAAACAGGATCTGCTTTTTCGCCGGTCTTAGTAACGGCTGACAGTACATGACTTGCAGGCGATGTTGTTGGTGCCGCCGCGACAGTAAGCGTAGATGTAGGTGCCGACGCGACTGTAGCCGCAGTTGTGGGTGAAGGTGTGGGTGAAGCTGTATCTGTAAGGCCTCTGTCTGTGCCAAGAACCCCGGTAGCAGGCGTAGGTGCAGCCGTTGGTGCCGGCGTGGACGTAGGTGGAGCAGCGGGCGTATCGGAAGGCTCCGGCGTTGCTGACGGTGTCGGGGATGCAGTCGTAGGTGCAGTCGTCGCCTCAGGTGGAGCAGCAGGCGTCACGGAAGGCTCCGGTGTGGCCGTAACTTCAGGTGTGACAATGGGTGCAGGTGTGACCGACGAGTCCGGCGCTACCGACGGTGTCGGGGATGCAGTCGGGTCCGGCGCTACCGACGGTGTCGGGGATGCAGTCGGGTCAGGCGCTACCGACGGTGTTGGGGATATTGCCGGGTCAGGCGTTACTGACGGCGTCGGGGATACAGTCGGGCCTGGCGTGGGCGTAGAAGGTATCAGCTCCCACTGGGCAAAAAACGCCATGTTATTGGATATTGCGAGGACAACACCTGTGTGATAAAGGATTCCGCTTCCGTCTTGCTTCGTATTCCACCCGATAAATTTGTATCCGTCTTTGAAGAGAGTATCTTTATCGAGAACTAGTGTAGTATCACCGTCAAGATAGTTGTTTGAAGCGCTTGTTAAGGAACCGCCCGAACTCCCGTTGTCGCTGTATGTAACAGTATAGGGAAGCGCAGCCTGCAGTGAGAATGTATCGGATGGCTTCTCAATCTCTCCGTCATTATATTTGTCAACTGCTTTGGCCGTGATTGTAACCGTACCGGCGGCCAGAGCTGTTGCCTCGCCCGTAAACGTATCAATCGAGACGATCAATGGATTGCTCGAGGACCAGTTGATCCAGTTGATCGTGGTGTCGTCGGCCGTGTCTTTCAGACCGGGGATAATTCCGGAACCCGTATAGGAATTAGTATCGCTGTCTGTAAGCCGGGCAGCAAATGCCGCGTTGCTTCCCACTCCGATCTTGTTAATAACATTTGTTACTTCAATTTCTTTGGCAAGTGAAGTAAACCGGCAGTTCACAAATGTATCGAAAGAGGAGCGGGTCACCTTAGCCGCCGGGGCAACCAGGGGGATACCGGAGACGGCCTCCTGCAGGGTATAGTTTGCATTTTGATGAAAGTTTATATTATAGAGCCTGACCTTGTCGTAATTTGTCTCAGGAAGGGTAATGACTGCTCCGGCAGCCAGAGGAATCATCACAGTCCTGCTGTATGGCTCCGATGCCGCGGCCACTGCGACAATATTTACATCAATACCTTCAAAATCAGGAACGTCAAAAGAATCCAGCAGACCGCCGGTACTTGCAATCAGTTTGATGTTGGCTGTGGGTACAACGCCTCCTGCCGCAGCAGCGTTGACGAGTACACTTTTAATATAGTCGAACTCGTTGACTGTCTGTGGTGCACCTGATGCACCTGATGCACCTGACCGGACGATCCAGTAATTATCCCTTCTGTCCCATACAGCTGTTCCAGAAGTTACGGGAGGCAGTGAGGCAGAAACATACGCAGCCTGCTTGTTATTGTTCCCGTTCGACGTGCTGTACTGTACATACCTGAAAGCATCAGGCAGCACAGTGCTGTAGCCATAATCCTGAATGTATATCCGGCTGAAGCTACCGGCAGGTGTGAGATTCAGGCTGCCGGTAAAGAAATTGGCAATCTGGTTTGCAGTAAATATGTTTGGAACGGTCGATTCAATTTTAATGGCAGTAGCAAGGGAATTTCCGCCAATGCTCAGATCCTTCAGGTAATTTCCTGTGGACTGATTGAATTGGATAACACTGTATGTAAGCTGTGTTTTCATATACCGGATCTTCAATTTATCGATGTTGTGCTGGCCGGCCGACTGATAAAACATAATCGCAACATTCTTATTGGTACCTATGGTGGTGGCACCATAGTTCTGAATGATGCAGTCTTTCATGACGAATCCGCCGCTGGCTGAATGATCCAAACCGTTTCCGCCGGAAACAGAAAAAGCGGTGTATCCCTGGCCATTGGAAAGCATATTTTTATTCTGCCCGTCGAATATCAGATTCTCATAATATATATTCTTTTCTGCAACGACGTTGCGCGTTAATGTTCCGCCAGTCCCCGTCGATTTGGTGATTTTAGCGGTTGGTTCTCTGTTGGCGTCGTCGCTTTTATACAGTCCGACCATGGAAAGATTTGGTTTTGAAAATCTGTCAGTCGTGCCAAAAGCAGTGTCGTTATACGTTCCGGTATCGAAGAAGATTGTTGTATTGGCAGCGAAGATGCTTGTTATGGCAGCGGGAATATCAGCTTTGCCGTTGACGGCGGGAAGGAATATAATATTCCCGGGTTTCAAAGGACAAAAAACACCGTCATACGTTACAGATGTCCATAAAGCATGGTCGATGCTCTGTGTAACAAGATAATATGTCGGAGATTCGTCATGAAATGTATTCACCGGATCAACATAAGAAGTAGAATCAGCAGCAGACACGGAGTAAGATCCCGTTGCCGCAGGCTGCGCGGGTGCACCGCCCGTACTTACATCTACTGAAGCAAGTGTCGAAGAAGAGAACAAAGACATCACAATTGAGGCAGACAGAAGCACAGACAGAAGGGAGGAGAGAAGTTTGTTATTGCTTCTACGCGCGCGTATGAGTAAAGATTTATCTATATAATTCATTGTTCTTTCTCTCTTCCTGCTGCAATTGTTAATTTTAAATTTTCTGTGAACATTATGTTACCAGTTTTATCATGTTAGAGACTGTATGTCAATGATTCACAGCTTTTACCGTTCTACTAAGGCATAACACTTGCACTGAAACACTTAATTATGATTACGAAACATTGCCCTATGAAGAATAGCGCTGAAGTTTCTAGAGAAATGATCATGAATTTATGCTATATTGCTACGTGAAAAGGATTGTCCTTAATCAGGAAATCCGATGAAAGCGAAATGACGATTATTTCGCTTTCTTCTGAAGCAGAACGGAACAGCTTCAGAGAAAGTGAAGATATTTGGAGGTATTTGTTATGGGTAAAGCATTAATTATTGGCTGCGGCGGGGTTGCGGGCGTAACCATTCACAAGTGCTGTCAGAACAGCGATATTTTTGAAGAAATTTGCATAGCCAGCAGAACCAAATCCAAATGTGACGCAATCAAGGCTAAACTGGACGGCGGAAAAACCAGAATCAGTACGGCACAGGTCGATGCGGACCATGTTGATGAACTGGTTGCACTTATCAACCAGTTTAAACCGGATGTTGTTATTAATCTGGCACTTCCGTACCAGGACCTGACCATCATGGATGCCTGTCTGGCGACAAAGACGAATTATGTGGATACGGCCAACTATGAGCCCATTGATAATGCAAAATTCGAATACAGCTGGCAGTGGGAGTACCGGGAACGTTTTGAAAAAGCTGGAATCACGGCGCTTCTCGGAAGCGGCTTCGATCCCGGCGTTACCGGTGTGTTCTCGGCCTATGCCCTGAAGCATCAGTTTGATGAAATCAATTACATTGATATTCTCGACGCGAATGCCGGCGACCACGGATATCCTTTCGCAACCAATTTTAATCCGGAGATTAATATCCGTGAGATCACGGCCAAAGGCAGCTATTGGGAGAACGGGCATTGGGTAGAGACAGAGCCGATGGAGATAAAGAGAGAGTATGATTTTCCGGAAATCGGAATGAAGGATATGTATCTTCTTCATCACGAAGAGCTTGAATCTTTAGCACTCAACATCACAGGAATTAAGCGCATCCGTTTCTTTATGACCTTCGGGCAGAACTATCTGACACATTTGAAGTGTCTGGAAAATGTCGGTATGACATCGATTGTACCTATTGATTTTAACGGACAAATGATTGTCCCGCTCCAATTCCTGAAAGCTGTCCTTCCGGATCCGGCCTCGCTTGGGCCGCGCACCAAAGGAAAGACCAACATCGGATGTATTTTTCAGGGAATAAAGGACGGGAAACCGAAGACATATTATGTGTACAACGTGTGCGACCATCAGGAATGTTACAGGGAAGTCGGATCCCAGGCCATCTCCTACACTACGGGTGTTCCGGCGATGATCGGAGCGATGCTCGTGATGAACGGGACATGGCAGCGGCCGGGCGTACACAACATAGAAGAATTCGATCCGGACCCGTTCATGGAGGCTCTTAACAAGTGGGGTCTGCCGTGGCAGGAGAATTTTGCACCTGATCTTGTGGACTGAACTTACAAATGAGATAGGATTTTTGGAATGAATATAGATAAGGACATTGGCATTGATTTTGACCTGACGAAGATTCCCACTCCGTATTATGTTGTTGACGAGACACTGCTTATTCATAATTTAGAGATTTTAAAGAACGTGGCGGATCGTACCGGCTGCCGTATTCTTCTTGCGCAAAAAGCATTCTCGATGTTCCGCTTCTATCCGCTTATCGGGAAGTATCTTAGCGGCACAACAGCAAGCGGACTTTATGAGGCGAAACTAGGGACAGAGGAAATGGGCAAAGAGACCCATATTTTTTCACCTGCCTATAAAGACGGGGAGTTCGATGAAATCCTGTCCATCTGTGATCATATCAGCTTCAATTCTTTTACACAGTGGGAAAAGTTCAGCTCGCGTGCTCTGGCGGCCGGCAAAAAATGCGGTATCCGCATTAACCCGGAATGCTCGACACAGGAGCATGGCATCTATGATCCATGTGCTCCCGGATCCCGTCTCGGCGTAACGGCAGGACAATTCAGGGAAGACCTTCTGACCGGAATCAGCGGACTGCATTTCCACACGCTTTGTGAGCAGAACTCGGATGCACTGGCCGCAACACTTGTGGATGTCGAAGCCAGGTTCGGAAAATATCTTCATCAGATGGAGTGGCTTAACATCGGCGGGGGACACCACATAACACGTCCCGACTACGATACCCAGCTGCTGATTGACACAATTAACCGCATCAGGGACACGTATAACCTGCAAATCTATATTGAGCCGGGAGAAGCCGTCGCCCTTAACACGGGATATCTGGTGAGCGAAGTCGTGGATATTCTTCATAACGGTATGGACATTGCAATTCTTGACGCGTCGGCCTCCTGCCATATGCCGGACGTACTCGAGATGCCCTACCGCCCCGGGATTATCGGAGCGGGTCTGCCATCGGAGAAGTCATATACATATCGGTTGGGAGGACCTACCTGCCTGGCTGGAGATGTGATCGGCGACTATTCTTTTGACCGGAAGCTTGAGCCCGGCGACCGTCTGGTATTCTGTGATATGGCTCACTACTCTATGGTCAAAAATAATACCTTTAACGGAATCGGCCTTCCCTCGATCGCTGCTGTGGACAAAGACAGGCAGATCAGCCTGATACGCAGCTTCGGGTATGAAGACTTCAAGGGAAGATTATCCTGATTTTTAAGTAGTACGGTCGATATCGGATCACATAATATCCATTCGGAAAAACATCTTTCCATGGTATAATCGGGTATGTTTTGATGAATTAAAATAACTACATCGGAGGGGCGATCAATGTTACCAAATAGAAGCAAACTCAGGTACATGTTTGACAATCTCATGTCTCGCGGAACTCTGGCATTAATAGGATGTCTTGCACTTATTACAACATTTATAATCGCCGTCATGTCAATAATAGTGCTGGCGACAAATGCACTCGACGGAGCAAGCTTTCCAACACTTATGTGGATGGGACTCATGAGAACAATAGATTCCGGTACGATCACGGGTGATTCCGGAAATGTCGTATATGTAGCATGCATGTTCATCATCACAATGGCGGGTATTTTTGTATTCAGCATCCTGATCGGTCTTCTGACAACGGGTCTTCAAAATACGATGGACTCACTCCGCAAAGGCCGCTCTAAAGTAATCGAGAATAACCACACAATCATATTGGGCTGGTCGGATCAGATTTTTACTATTATTTCTGAATTGATTACGGCGAACAGCAATCAGAAAAAATCCTGCATCGTCGTCATGGGCAACAAAGATAAAATAGAAATGGACGACGAAATACGAAGCCGAATACCCAAGACGGGACACACGAGAATTGTCTGCAGAAACGGTAATCCGATTGATGTCAACGATATGGGTATAGTAAATATGAATGACTCGCGATCCGTCATTCTGATTGAAGATTCTGATGCCAATACAATTAAGGCCGTTCTTGCTATTACAAATACAGAAGGCTGCAAAGATAAGAATTTCACTATCGTTACCGTGCTTAATGACGAGAAAAATCTGGAGGTTGCACAAATCGCCGGACAGGGCCGGGTGGAGTATATTCTGTACAACAGTATAATATCCAGAATTATGGCGCAGACCTGCCGCCAGTCCGGAATATCAGCGGTCTATCTCGACCTTCTCGATTATGACGGCGATGAAATTTATATTGCCAAATGCCCGGAGCTGACCGGGAAAACCTTTGGGGAAGCGCTTTTTTGCTTTGTAGACTGTTCCCTTCTGGGCGTCAAGCGAGGAGAGACAACACAGCTGAAGCCGACGATGGATTGGGTATTTGAAGATCAGGACGAGATTATTGCCATAGCGGAAGATGATGACAAAGTGATTGCGCAGGCAAAAAGTTCCTATGAGATTAAGGAAGACGCCATTGCCAAAGACGTAGTTCCCGCAGTACCGGATCCGGAGTATATCCTGATTCTGGGTTGGAATGAAAATGCGGTTGCGATTATTGGTGAGCTGGATAGTTATGTGCCGAAGGGATCATATCTTGCGGTTGCCTCGGACAGGGAAGATGCCGGCGATCTGTTTGAGAAAGCAGGGCGGAATCTTGTCAACCTGACTGTGGAATTCTTTTTCGACGATATTACCGACCGCAAAGTACTTGATGCTCTCATGTCGAAGAACTACCACCATGTTGTTCTGCTCAGTGATAAGGATACCGAAGACATCCAGCAATCGGATGCCAACACACTGATTACACTGCTTCACCTGCGCGATATTTCTGAAAAGACGGATCTGGTATTCAATACCGTAAGTGAGATGCTGGACAATAGAAACCGCCAGTTAGCTGAAGTTGCCAAGGTAAACGATTTCATTATCAGCGAGAAAATAATCAGCTTGATGCTTGCACAGATTTCGGAGAACAGATACTTGGGACCGGTGTTTCAGGATTTGTTCGATGCCGACGGTTCAGAGATATATATGAAGCCTGCGGTGAACTACATAAAACCGGGACAAAAGGTGAGTTACGCCACGATTGTCGAGGCCGCCAAACGCAAAGATGAAATTGTTTTCGGATATAAAATTGCATCGCAGCAGAGAGACAGGGATAAAGGATACGGGATTTATACAAATCCCCTCAAAACGACCGAGGTCACCTTCCAGGCGGATGATTTGCTCATCGTACTGGCAGAGGAACAATTCTAAGAGTTTCGCAGATGGGCTTTACAGCCCGGGCTTCGCAGCGGGGCTTTACAGCCCGGGCTTACGTCCCTTCTGCTGCATTCCAACTGGAGACCCAATCATCAGTTAAAGAGGTCTGGATGTCTTTGCTGACACCCGGGTCTTTTTGCTGTGAGCATGCAACGTAGATGACAGGGATGATTGATAGAAGAGTTGTGACGATGGAAATAATAATGAATTTCTTGATCTTGGACGGCATGTTGGAATATATAAGTGAAGTAGTTTCAAAAACTTCGTCAAAAATATCGACATCAACGCCGGTGCCTGATGAAGAACTGACACGAGAAATATATGTGTCATGATCTTTCTGTGAATATGAATCCTCGCCAGTTGGTGTATTAATCGAGGGATCTTCAAGAAAGGATTCGTCCAGAGAACCGGTAAGGGGTTGATTCATGCTTCGTGTAACCCAGATTGGCTGAGAGAGCGCGCTATCCGAAGCCGTGACAGGCTCCGGATCAAAGCCGCGGACGGCACTGTTCGGCTCCGATCCATCCGCGGTGTCCGGTACGGCACTGTTCGGCTCTGATCCATCCGCGGTGTCCGGTACGCAATACAGGAATGTCGTGTCTTCAGGATTGGATGTCAAAATGTGCCCCGTGGCGTTGCCGCAGCAGGGACAATACTTCGCACTATCTTCATATGGATTACCGCATTTCGGGCATAAATACATGTTCATCACTCCGATCAGAATTCAGTTACACAATAGTACATGGAGAAGTATTTGGCAAGAGCGGGGAAGGACCGGAACAGTGCTGCAAAGTCTCTACTTATAATACCTTATTAATAATTAGCGCGAAACGATTTGCACAAAGCATATAGAGTGTTATATTGGTGAAGTAGCAAGTGGTCGGATTTTTCGAATTTGCGTCCAGCGTATGGGAACAGGAGAATAAATATGAAGAGATTATTATCACTATTTATGGTTTCAGTTTTGATTGTTTCCCTGACAGGGTGTGGTGTTAAAGCTCCACCGAGCGTCATCGATTCCCAGACAGCTGAAGTGACTTCCGCAGCAGGCGGCACGGATGTTGATAAGGACAGGACGGATTCATCAGATGTAATCGTATCTGCGGATCCCGGGCAGACGCAGACGCAGACGGCCGGCGGTAATCCATATATGGATGCATCTCTTTCGACTTCAGAAAGGGTCGCGGACCTGGTTTCCCGAATGACCCTTGAAGAGAAAGCCGGACAGATGGTTCAGGGTGTAATCGGCTCGGTTACATCTGCGGATATGGCCACATTGGGTCTGGGTTCCGTACTTTCAGGCGGAGGCGCAGTTCCCGGCGACAATTCATTAGGAGCCTGGCAGGAAATGGTGAAGGATTATCAGAACGGAGCCATGCAGACGCGTCTGCAGATACCTTTTTTATACGGAATTGATTCTGTACACGGGCATAGTAACGTGTATGGAGCGGTCATTTATCCGCAGAATATCGGACTTGGCGCTGCAAACGATCCTGCACTTATGTATGAGGTCGGAGCCGCAGTAGCAGAAGAGATGAAGCTGACTCACACGCTCTGGAATTTCTCCCCGTGTGTGGCCGTTGCGCAGGACCCGAGATGGGGAAGAATCTATGAGAGTTTTTCAAGTGATCCACTGATAGTATCTTCCCTTGCAGAAGCGTATCTGAAGGGACAGACAGACCACGGTGTTGCAGCAACAGCCAAGCACTTCGCAGGCGACGGCGGCACTGTTTTCGGGACCGGAGAAGGTGATAACCTGATAGACCGGGGCGACGTGCAGCTAACGGAAGAACAATTCCGTGCTCTTCATCTGGCGCCGTACAAGACTCTTGTTGATGCCGGCGTTAAAGTAATCATGGCATCTTTCAGTTCTTTTAACGGGACGAAAATGTCAGAGAACTCATACTATCTTACCGATGTTCTTAAAAATGAGTTTGGTTTCAAGGGATTTATTGTCTCGGATTGGGAAGCGACTGCCGGACTAAGCGGGGATTCCTTTTATCAGAATGTTGCCAATGCGGTTAACGCGGGTGTGGACATGCTGATGGAACCCTATCGGTACAGTGATGCATGCGCTGCTATTATCGACGGAGTTAATGCAGGAAATATATCTATGGAACGCGTGGATGACGCCGTCAGCCGTATTCTTACCGTGAAGTTCGATATGGGACTTTTTAAAGATCCCTATATGGAGAATCTCTCTATAGAAGTTGACGGGCTCGGAAGTGCCAAGTATAGGGAGCTCAGCAAAAAGCTTGTCGAAGAATCCCTCGTCCTCCTCAAGAATCAGGATAATATCCTGCCGCTGAAGTCCGGACAAAAGATATTTGTTACAGGGCCTGCGATTAACGATATCGGCGTACAGTGCGGCGGTTGGACCAAGACATGGCAGGGAATTACTGACGAACAAAACGGCGGCAAAATTACGGAAGGCACGACAATTCTTGAAGGTCTTGTGGAATATGCCGCTGCGAATAATCTCGAAATTATAACGGATCCTGCCCGTGCAGACGAAGCAGATGTGGTCATACTTGCTGTCGGGGAGATTCCCTACGCAGAATTTGAAGGAGACTCGGAAGATATGTCTCTCACCGGCACAACCGGCTTGCCCGGGAACGAAGATGCGATCTCCATGGTATACTCTCTGGGGAAGCCGACGGTAACACTGATCGTTGCCGGAAGACAGGTGATAATTAGTGACTATATCAATCAATGGGATGCCGTCGTTATGTGTTATCTTCCCGGAACAGAAGGCGATGGTATTGCCTCCGTACTTACCGGAGAAGCTGGTTTTTCCGGCAAGCTGCCAATGCCATGGTACAAGGATCCATACGAAATCGGAACAGCAAATGTTGATTTGCTGTTCGCCAAAGGATATGGGTCAAGCTACTGAAGTGATTTTGAATGAACGCCAAATAGAGAAGAGGAACCGGATGAGAATTATATTCTGCAACATAGCTGCGATGAAAAAATATCAGGGAATTACGGACAACGACAAGCCAAAATACTGTGGTTCCTATATAACGGAAGACGCGGCTGGCGCTGATATATTCAATTTCAGTGAATACAACGGCAAATGCTACGGTTACGTCCTGAATGAAGGAGATTTGATTCTGCCTGACCACCTTGCCGTGAATTTCGAGCTTTCGTCCGGTCAGGAAGATACTATCGAAGGCGTTCTTGTTGTCTGGTGTGCTTTCAGAGACAAAAATACGGCAAAAATCGTCGGGTGGTATAAGAATGCAGTGCTGTACAGGGAAGAACAATACCAGCCGTCCTTTACCAATCCGGAATATGAACTGGATTATTATTTTGAAGCTGATTCAAAGGACTGTTATCTTCTTTCAGAAAAACAGCGGCTATTTACGATCGAAAGGGCCTCTAAAGCGGGCAAAGGCAAGGGATTCGGACGTTCGGACATCTGGTTTGCCGATTCACCCTATGCCCAGAATGAATTGATTCCTCAAGTTGTAAAATATATCGAATCCTATGCCGGCCCCCGGGAGAATTTCATCCTTACCGGAGAGATGATTAACGCCCTGCCCGCGGCAGCGGCAGCGGCAGCGGCAGCTGAGTCCCGCGAAGTACTTATTCGAAAAGGACTGGAGTTCTTTGAGCAGGAAAATTATCTTGAGGCCCTTGCCCGGTTCAATGCGGCCCGTCAAACAGAAGAGACTCCTGATGTGCTTTACTATACCGCCTTCTGCCTTTATAACCTCGCCGCTTTTGACAAGGCCCGCGTCCTTCTGGAAAAAAGTCTCGAGACAGGTCCGGACAGTCTTCCCGCAATGGAATTGCTGGCCTTTTGCAGCGATATGACAGGTGACTGGGATACGACACTGAAATGTCTCGAAAAGATGATTGATTTGACGAAAGAAGAAGCCGCACGGGAAGTAATTCGCGGTACGATCACTGAAATGCATACTTATCTTGCAGGAGAGGATCAGGTGACGCGGTTCCTTCCATGACGTTTGGAATGATAGAGCCGGTTATCAGCTTCACGAACGAATTCATCAGGGTCATTATGGTCGTCGAAGCAGGATACGCCAAGACTTACCGTGAGCCGGTACGGTGTGCCGCGCAGCATAAGCGGAGTGGTCTCGACCGCTCTTCTGATGCGCTCGGACTGCTGCTTTGCGGCGGATATGCCGGTATTTAGCAGAAGAATGACATATTCATCTCCGCCGATGCGGAAAACGGTATCCGTAGAGCGGCAATTTGCCGATAAAATATTTCCAATATGCCGGATCGCCTCATCTCCGTCCGCATGTCCGTGGTTATCGTTGACTGCCTTGAAATGATCAATGTCCAGGGCAACAAGACAAAGAGAATCGGTAAGACCGCACGACAGGCTGTGATCGCGCCTCTTTATACAAGTCTTGAGTGTCTCATAAAAATATCTTCGATTATATAATCCGGACAGTTCATCTATTCTAGATAATTTTTCGAGCTCTTCATTGGCTGCTGCCAAAGCTTCTTCGGTTTGTTTGATATTTGTAATGTCTGTCGAAGTCCCCCATGTTCCAATAATGCTGCCGTGTTCATCACGCAGCGGATATTTGGATGCACAGAACCATGCATGTCTGCCGGGCTGAACTTCCAGCTTCTCGACATGACTGATAAGGGGAATGCCGGTTCGAATGATTTCCTGCTCTTCAAGAAACGTACGCAGTGCAAAATCTTCAGGAAAATAATCCAAATCACTTTTGCCGAGCATCTGAAGGGGATCATCAAGACCAAACTGCCTCGCATGCGCTTTGCTGTTCAATATATACCTGGAGTGCAGATCCTTCGCATATATTGTATCCTGCGAATTATTCATAATAGTATTCATCAGGAGGGATTCGGAATAGGGCACAGAATTGTACATACTGCTAATGCTAAAAGCTGCATCGCAAAGAGATAGCTGGTTTTCAGAAGAAAGTGAATGTTGCATATCTACTTCCAATCTATACACTCATACACATACCGCGGATACTTCCAATAAATATCACTAAAACAATGATTTTATTATACTTATATATAGATACAATGTGTGTCTAAACTATAAACATTTATAGAGATATCAACTGATAATCGCCGCAAAGTAGAAGCTGACGAACACAGGGTGGTATATGTGCAGCCAAATTGCGTTGTATAATAGGGAATACATATGTATTTTTGGAAATCAGTACCGGGGGGGATTCCGTATGGCACAAGTCTTCGAAGTTGTTACTAAAGCACTTCCCGTGATACTGCTCATACTACTTGGCGTTTTTCTGCGCCGCATGCAAATAATAAAGCGGTCTACAGTTGATGATCTAAAAAAGATTGTCGTCAATATTGCCCTGCCGTCGACGCTGTTTCTTACCTTTGCAGGAACTGTGTTCCAAAGTAATTTCCTGTGGATATTCGTGTGTGTATTTGCCGTGTGCATTCTCATGCTTCTGACAGGTATTGGATTCAGGAAGATAATAAGTCCGGAAAACAGATACTATCCTGCACTTTTCGCCGGTTTTGAAGCCGGCATGATGGGATATGCTCTGTTTACCTCGTTTTTCGGAGCGGAAAACACATATAAATTTGCTGTCATCGATGTCGGGCAGGTCGTGTTTGTATTTTTTGTTCTGGCAGCCTTTCTTCAGTCGCAGGGCGGGGCGAAAGCATCGGTCGGGAAGCTGGTTAAAGGCTTTATACTGTCGCCGATCATTATTGCTATTGTTCTTGGAATTCTTGCAGGAAGCACGGGATTATTTGCAGCTGCATCGGTTTATCCGATCACCGGGGCATTTACTGATACGCTGAAGCTACTTGGAAGTATGACACAGCCGCTGATCTGTATTGTTATCGGTTACGAACTTCAGCTGGAAGTAAAGAATCTTCGTAAGCCTGTCATCACAGTACTGCTTCGTATGGGGATTCTCATAGGCCTTGCATTCCTTCTGAATACTTTACTGATTGACAGGGCACTGCATCTGGATAAGAGTTTTCAGCTTGCGGTATATACGATGTTTATTCTTCCGCCCCCTTTTGTTATTCCGATCTATATGGGTGAGTCGGCTGCGAAACAGAAACCGCTGGTTTTGAATACCATTTCGCTGCATGTTCTCTTTTCGCTGATTGCTTTTGTGGTGCTCGTATCTATTATGTAAACCAATGAAGGAATAGATCTATTTCCGCAATGCTCTACGTTGATCACACAATGCATATCCGCATTCCGTGATATTGCACAAAAAATCAAAGAAAAAACATAAATATATGTGCAAAACCACTTGACACGGCCAGCCTATGTGCTATACTTTAATCAAGCTCCAGGGAATACCAAAGAAATCTATCCCAAGTAAGCTTGCCGCCCCATCTATGATGAGGGAAAGCGAAAAGCGATTGACGAATCATGAAAGTGAAAACAAGTCGCGAGTTGAGAATATGAATCGACAACTGCCGGAAGAAAAGCTAGAACGAAAGTTCAGTCTGAGTACATACGGATGAGGAATTGGTTCAAAAGCAAGACTGATAAATCGCCAGACAAAGGGCAACTGAAAAGATGGATATTCAAATAAGGTTCGCTGGAGCCCTTTTATGCTCAAAAATAAGAATGCCCGTTCTTTCCCGCTCCCGTATTCTCGGATTACTTGAATTATCCGGGAGAAGGCCGCACCGAAAGAACGGGCATTTCTGTGTATCAGGCGCTTGAACCAGGGAATAACGACAGGGAATATTGCCAGGGAAACAGCGCCGGGCCGCAGATTATTTCAGATCTTTTTCTCGATTTCAGCGATATACGGAAGATTACGGCCTTGTTCATGCACGTCCATGCCATAGCCGATAAGCCAGGTGTCTGAGATCTCGTATCCGTTATAGGCAATCGGGACATTAATCAGCTGCTGGTCGGGGTTCACGAGAAGGGAACACACTTTAATGCTTGCCGGATTGCGGAGGGCCAGATTCTGAACAAGGTAGGCAGTAGTCAGACCCGTACGGATAATGTCCTCAATAACCAGGACATGCCTGCCGGAGATATCCTGATCAAGATCCTTGGTTATGCGGACAACACCGGTCTTGCTCGTAGTATTGGGGATCGTTCCTATTGCGATCACATCAATTGCGATCGGAATATCTATGGCTCGCGTCAGGTCGGCGAAGAAGTAAAGTGATCCTTTGAGGACACCGACCACAACAAGATCTTTGTCCTTATAATCGATACTTATCTGACGGGCTATCCCGGCAACTTTCTTCTGCAAATCCTCAGCCGTGTAGACAATCCGGCGCTGTTTAAGTTCTGTCATGCATGAACCCCCTATGATTAACTGCCCATATTAAAACGCTCAATCAAAGACATGAAATCTTTTTTGTAGACGATTTTGACATTAGTGCCCGGATAGAGTTCGCGCACTTTTTTCATTTTTTTGTTTTTCTCGGTTACATATTTTTGATTCATGGTGGTCAGTTCGAGATACGTATCGAATTTGGTCAGATAGAAATCCGGACTGAAGGCCAGTGTCACATTACCCTCTGCATCCCATTCAACCGGGAAAGTCTTAGGTTCGTATTTCCAGTCGATCTGGTACATGTCGAGAATTTTGGCAAACTCCGCTTCCGACGGATTTTTGAAAACCGGCAGATCCGACTGATGATCAATGGATTCACACTGTTCGCTCTCTCTTTCAATCTTCAGCCGTTCCTCGTGCTCCTGCTGCAGCGCAAGGATGGAGGCAACGCACTCGTCGACAGAGAGCGCTGCTGTATTGAGTGTGAGATCATAGAGCGAAAAATCCGAAAGGTCTGCACCAAAGACTGTTGATACAAATCGCCTGTGTTTTTTGTCGGCTGTATCAAGAACCTGCACCGCCTCGGACTCTGATACATGGAACTGCCTGCGGATGCGGGTGATGCGAACTTTTTCAGGAGCGATTATGCGAATGTGCAGGGCATCTTTGTCGTCTGCAAATATTATCTGTGAACCGAATCCGACCAGAATGGCGGATTGCTTTTTGGACAACTCGAAAAGAGACCTCTCAAGCACATCAAGATAGGTACCGTTCGCACGTGACTCAGACAGGAAAAATTTCGCACTTTCATTAAGGAGATGCTGTTCGCGCGTATCAGTACTATTTGCGAAAAATCGGGTAATCAGCTTGCTGCGGTTGATCTGCTCCCAGCTTAGCTTCCTTGCAAGTGCCTCTGCGATCTCGTCGCCGAGACTTCCCATTTGTCTGGAAATTGTCAGAATGGCCAAGGTGAAGCCTCCTTGCGCGGCGGTCGATCGAGCCGCGATCAGCCGCATCTGTTTTGGACAGGCAGACGGCTTGGGAATCCGGCCTTCGCCCAAAGCTGTCTTATAATACAAATTATAGCATTTTCATGATTGATGCGCTTACTTACCTGGCCGCAATAATCCCACCGGATACTCGATAGCATTGTGTGTGTGTCCCGCCCTTTGATCCTGGATTGTTACAAACAAAAAACATTTGTTCTTTTTCCTCTAAACCGACTTCTATTTGATCCGCTGCTATTGTATTATGAAGTGGCAAACAAATGTTCTTTTTTGGAGGGCGGATAATATGGGCGTGATTACGATCTTACTGGTATCAGGCATTGGCGTGTTTCTCTTCTGGTTCTTTGAAGGCATAGTGAAAGAACTTGCGAAGGCTGACGACAATGAGACCGAGTATGTCTTCCTGCGCCGCGGGAACAACTCTTCGCGCCAAAATCCGCGATATACAGCCCCGCAGAACCAGCGAAATACAGCCCCGCAGAGACAGCGAAATACAGCCCCGCAGAGACAGCGCTGCACCGTCCCGCAAATTCAGCGTGCAGCAACTCAAAGTCAGCGCTGCACTGCCCGGCCGTCTGAACGCCGTATCACCGTGCGTCGGGATCTTCCGGTTCAGGATATTGATATACGGGAGAGGATTTCGACAAGACGTGCGAGCTGATTACTGCAGCGCAATGATCTCGAACAACCGTTTATTTTTGACATAAGGGGTAAAAATACACAACAAATAACGAACTTAACCATGCTGTAAGTGATAACATAAAGCCATTATACACACCGACTCCACGGAGAAATGCTATGAACCATTTTCCAAACGGCAAAAAGAATAAACTGGAGATATACATCGGCGGAA
>Ga0209540_10000416_pt1 | contig 41394 bp, 44 predicted proteins | sample BarGraIncu01121A_FD_184501 | JGI IMG/M metagenome (GOLD analysis project Ga0209540, IMG submission 184501) | Arctic peat soil microbial communities from Barrow, Alaska - Barrow Graham LP Incubations 011-21A (SPAdes) (version 2) | ecosystem: Environmental > Terrestrial > Soil > Wetlands > Peat... | reverse complement strand
TGCTCGGAGACAAGAGCAGCAGCGACGGCACCGTGAACCAGTCCAATGTGCCGATTCTCGGCGATATGATGATTTGGCTGGCGGGTGCCACCAACCCCGACAGCAGCCAGACCTGGACCCAGATGGCCGCTCCCGGCAAGCTCACGAGCGATGCCACCAGCGATGCCGGCCAGAAGAGCTGGAACCCGCTACTCAGGCTCTCCAAGGTCCCCCTCAACGCCGCCGGCGGCAATGGCGACTACCAGGCTTTCACCGTCATCCAGTGGCTCTCGGCCCAGCACAAGACCTTCACGCTGGTCCCCATCAAACCCAAGGCCGACGCCGCCGGCAACATCATCGGCAGCGACCGGGCCAGTGCCACCACCAACGCAAAGCCCGTCAACAATGTCGACGGAAAGGACTTCTTCACGCTGCTCATCGACGCTCTCGTGCGCTTCGTGAAGTTCATTCTCGACTTCGTCATCGGCAACATCTTCAAGATGCTGGCCCAGCTCGACTTCTGGGTGGGTGGCGCCATCTTCAAGAGCGCCGCTCTGGGCACCGCCAATGCCACCCAGCAGGCCGGACCCTTCAACTACCTCGCCACCACGATGCACGGCAACACGGTTGCCGGTGGCTACTCGGCAATGGAGCAGGGCTACATAATGCTCCAGAATCTCAGTCTCCTGATGCTGGTGCTGGTGGTCGTTTGGTACGGCTTCGGAGCTGCCGTGGGCGATGCCGCCGGTGGACTCATCGCCCAGACCGAGCTCAAGGATATGTTCCCGCGCCTCGCCGTAGCCGTCTTCATGATTGGCACCACGGTGGGCGGCCACATCTTCAGCGGCAGCCTCATCCTCGCCAACGTAATGCTCTGGGTGATGGACTCGCTCACCATTGCGGTCCTCAGCAGTGGTGGCTTTGCCAACTTCGACAATTTGTTCAACATCACCTCGAAGCTGGGCACCGGCACCCCCGACTTCATCGCCGCAGCGATGCTCTTCCTCATCTCGCTGGTGATGTTGGTGCTCTTCATTGCTGCCGCCTGCCTCTTCGTGGCCCGCATCATCCTCATCTGGGTTCTCGTGCTGATGGGGCCCATCGCCTGGATGTTCTACGTCCACCACAGCACCCAGAACATCACCAAGACCTGGCTCAAGATGCTCACCCAGACCATCGCCATCCAGTTCTTCTGGATTGTGATGTTGCTCATCTTCACGACCATCTTCGCAATGGACTTCACCAACATCATCGGTTTCGGCGGAACGCCCACCGGCAGTGCCGTCGCCACCAGCACGGTGTCCCCCACCGGCTCCGCCAGCGGTGCCTCGGGGTCCGAGAAGTATGTGAGCCCCTCCGCCACCATCGCCGCGGCGGGAACCTACACGGACGCCATCCAGGGCTACAACGGCAGCTACGACAAGAACGCTCTCGCCGGCATCACCGGTGATATGACCTCCGGCGGCACCGGCAGCGATAGCCTCGGCATCGACAGCACCAACATCCAGAATGTCGGCAGCTACAAGGGCGTCAGCAACGCCTACCAGGACCGCAGCTACTACAACCAGGAGACGGTCGTCTCCGACACCTACACCAGCAATGTGGCTCGCCAAACCCAGTTGATGAAGGTTGCCGGCACCTGGTATGGCGACGCCGCCAAGTCCGCCACCACCGGCAGCGTGGGCAGCACTCCGATGGACGCCGGCCTCCAGGGCAGCTTCCAGCAGATAATGAATGTCCTGCTCTCGGGCATCATCAGCGGCATCTTCTTCTTCACGCTGCTCAAGTTCACCAGCCGTTTCGCCAGTAGTGCGCTCGTCAGCGGAATGTCCACGGTCAAAGGTGTCGGTGGCGCCCTGCGTGAGCAGCTCTCCCGCACCACCAACCTCCCCGGTAGGGCCGCCCGCAGCACCATCAAGGGCATCGGCGACCGGGTGGCACATCCCTTCAAGACCGCCCGGCAGGACCTCAGCCGCGGCCGTGCCGCCACCACCAATGCCGCCTCCGGCATCGGCAGTGCCCGCCGCAAGCTCTCGGCCTCCGGCAATGCCATCCGGACGAAGGGCCCCGTCGGTGCCGCCGGTGCCGCTGTCCAGACTCAGGCGGACAAGGTCCGCAACTTCGGCAGCGACCTCGGTCGCCTCGCCGGTGGGACCCGCTACAAGGGCGACCTCCACGAGAAGATTAATCAACTCAGAACCAAGCAACTGCCGGCTCCCGAAGCAGCCCGCGTCCAGAAGCTGATGGCCCAGCACGGCATCGCCGGCCAGGACTACCAGGCAGCCCTCGACAACCCCGCCAGCCGCAACAAGCTGGAGAGCGTCTATGCCCAGGAGATGCTCGACACGGAACGCGAAGCCACCGCCAGTGCCCACCTCACCAAGCACCAGAGCAAGTCCCTGGAGGAGCTCCGCAGCGACGCCAGAACGGCCGCCAGCAGCGGCGACAGCATCACCGCCACCCGTCTCAATCGCGTGATAGGTGGAGCAATGACCCAAGTGGATGAACAACTCGGCGACACCAACATTCAGCTCTACCAAACCAAGCTGGCCGCCGGCGAAATCGCTACCGACAACAACTACGACCGTCTGATTGCCGCCAAGGAAATCGTCGACCAAGGGAACTACGAACGACGCATCGTGCGCGACGACCAGATTGCCCGAGTGAAGGCACTGTCGCCGGCACCGCCCCAGGTCGAGAAGGTGCTCGAAACCATCAAGACGACCGCCTGCGTGAATGAAGACTCCGCGAAATCTGCCGAGCGCCGTCTGACCGCCAGAACCACCGGAATGCCGGGACCGATGCCCAATCCGCCGGCACCCGGTGAGAAACCCGGCCGCTACGCCGTTTAGGTCAGCTGTTCTTCCCATAACCCGCTAGTGATGGACCCTCCGGAGCCGAAACCGGAGGGTCCATTCTTGTTGACGAAAGTATAGGAACCATTTACCTAATTCGTATAGCTAAACCCTTGACATCTGCGACACATAGTATAGACTATATGGCAGGATTTATGAAATGTAGGAGTGTGAAGAGATGGGAGCCCGTCAGAAGAATCGAGTGGCACCACCCAAGCCAGACACCATCACGCCGGACCCGGTTGACATTCACGATGAGCATTACCGCGGCAAACACCCCGACGACATCAACTACCCGCACCGGGCAGTCGTGGACAATCCCGCCTACCCGGGTCAGCAGGTGGAAATCAAGGCCTTCAGCCTACGCCGCCTCGCCGAGCTCCAGACCCTCGCCTCCGACTACCTCTTCCCCTTGCTCGAAGAGAACGGTCTCAAGGTGGGAACGCTCGCCGAGAAGCGCAGCGGAGGAGGAAAGCCGGGAACATCCAAGACCCTCGGTGCCTGCTGGCACGCCCGCTTCAGCCCCACCTTTGGCGAAGACCGCCAATCCATCATTCTCGACGAGCCCAGCACCCACAGCCGGGTTCTGTATACGCTGATTCACGAGTGTGGGCATCTCAAGGAGATGAACCACGGCCCCAAGTTCAAGCAGGCCTTCGGTGAGATGCTGGATTGGGCCATCGAAGAGGGAACTCCCTACACCACCTTTGAGCGAAGACGACTCATCGCCCACGCCAAGGGCGACAGATATGCTCCTCCCACGCCGCCCCGAGGCCGCACCTGGGATGACTACGGCGACCGCGCTTCCAGCACCTTCGAGGTCGCGGAACCCATTGCCAAGTCCGTTGTGGCAGCCGCCGAACTCGGTGATGAAGAGAGTGCGACGCTTTGGGATTTGGCCACGGGCGAGGCTTTCTACTATGCCGGCCGCGAAGTCGACGACATCTGATGTCCGGCGAACTCACCACCGACATTCACCCGAATTTAGTGGCCGCATTGGGTCGCTATCTGGACGGGGATGACCTGGCAGAACTGCTCCAGCGCATCGACTACGCCCTGGGTCGACAACTCCCCTTCAACGACTACTTCATCAGCGGCCGAGTGCGCATCGGTATCTGTGTGGCCTCCTCCAGCTGGGGCATCTGGGGAGCCTACCCCTCGAAGTAATTGGCACCAAGCGAATGACCCCGGCAGCGACCGGAGCACGAAACAGGAGATGGAGATGGGAGTCAAGACACGCAACAAGGTTCTGACCGTCGTAGGTGGCGGCATCGAAGTCGAAACCCGCAGTGGGAACACAATCCCGGTGCCGGTGGAGTTCGGCTCCACGGAGGATGTGTTGTCCTTCCTCAACAACTTGGGTGAAGACATCATCCGGAGCAATGGCTTCGTTCGCAGCCGCACCAAGGAGCTACTGACATCGACCCTAGCTCGGGACACGACCCTCACGGACCTGCTGCTGGAGCAGCCGGCACTGGCCAAGATTGTGGCTCTTCGGCAGGAAGCCGACCGCTATCAGGACCAGGTGAATGACCTCAGCACCGAGCTGGCGGAGCTGCGCTCCGGTGTGGATGCCGACCCCGCGGTTCAGATTGAACGCCATGCCCGGCTTCTGACCGCCTACGACGAGCGCCATCACTTCGAGAACCTCCACAGCTCCATCATTCAGGAGCTCAAGTTAGGACAGCACAACCGCATCTACCAACGCTTCGATGAGCTCCGCCGTGCCCATCGGCTCCAGCTGCGGGACCTCGGCTCCGCCGTCAGCGCCTACCTCGATGGTGGAGACCGCGAGAGCCTCGGCATCGCCGCCGATGATTGGCACCGATATGTCGACACGCTCCCGGCAGCAGTAGCCGCCAAACCCTGGACGGAACCCCTCGTCGACAGTGCGTCTTCCTCAGTCGTGGAAGGGGATGATACCTACTACGACTGATTGAGATTTGGACTGGGTGCCCTTCACACCCACCTCCAAGAGAGCTCCGGGCACTCCTCCCGGGGCTCTCGGCCCGTCTCGGGACACATAGGGTCGCAGAAACCATCTGGTGGCCGCTGGTGGGCATTCCTTGACAATTGGCTATACCGAGTTATACTTTAACTAGGATGACTTACAAGGAGGCACTACGATGGCAACGACAGCAACGATGGAGATGATTGACGGGAAGTATGTGGTCGCCGCGTTTAGAAGCTTTACCGAGTTGGCTGATACGAAGGTTCTAGTCAATACCATCGGTAATTACTTCCTCGAAGATGGACAGCCCCTCCCCGTGGCCTATATGCGTCGGCTCAACGATGCCGCTGCTCTCTGCTGGGACCCCAACTACTTGGAGGCTCTCAAGTCCTAAGCCCGGTGGTTGCCACCACCGGCACTGAAATCGACCCCCGTTGCGCGGGGTTCTCTCAATCAGCAGCTCCGCCGGTCCCACGCCGACGGGGCTGTTCTTTGCCACCAAAGCAAGCCCGGTGATTAGAGGAGAGTTCTCTCCCTATCACGTTCTGGGACTTCTCGCTGTGTATACCTTGAGCTATACCGATTGTCATACCCATTAGCTATAATCTACCCATAGCAATCGGGAGCATAGGAGATGGCGAAATGGCACAGACAGCGAAGCTCAAGTCAGTGGCGACATTCCGCGACTTCATCGGTGAACTGTCGGGCCGCCGGCTGTTGGTCGACCGTGAGGGCCACTACTCGGTCCGCGGATGGGGCCCCCTCGGCGACAGCTACCTGCGCATCCTCTCCTACTCTGGCAGCATCATCTGGGACGACTACCGCCTGGCAGAGGCATCGTAGCCGGCCCATTCCCCGCTCCGCCACACCCCCGAAAGGCATCGGGGCTCGGCAATTTGCCTAGCAGCCGTGTTTGACGACGAGAGCTTGGCCACCCTCCACAGGTTCCAGCAGCGCGAGCCCCAGGGTGCCGGCTCGGAGTGCGATGAGTTCGATGTCGCTGAGCACATCCTCCGGACGGGTGATGCGGGCATCGTGAACCACCACGACGCGTATCTTCTTGGTCTTCCCGCCGGCCGGAGTTGCCTCGATGCGGCCGGTGTCTTCGCTGACGGTGCTCCCCGGGTAGCCATCGGACACGGCGATGATGGCCCGGGCGATGAGGTCTGGGTCCTCACTGACGGGGCTGAGATTGATTCCCTCGTCGCTGGTCGTGAGAGCGAGACCGTCGCTGATGAAACTCCAGATTCGACTGCGGTTCTCCTGCTCGGTCGGCGCCCAGGCGATACCCCGGACGCTGCGCGTGGAGGGCTCCGGCGTCCCATTATCGTGCTGGTCGTAGTCGACCTTCGTGATGGCGATGCTGGGGGACTCAACACCCAACTGCTCTCCGAGAAGGTGCGAGAGCACACCTGTGTTGACGGTGAGAGTTCCATCGTCGGTGATGGGTGCGATGGCGTCGAGCTGGCTCTGCGTGAGGCAAATGAGCATTGTGTCCCCTTCCCGGCCATCATTGTAGCTTGGGCTACGATTGCTCTACCCCCGACCTCCGTCGACCGACATCACCAGGGACACCGGATGGACCGGCATACGCCCGAACAGCGAAGCAGAAACATGAGCGCGGTCCGCTCGAAGGACAGTGCGATGGAGCTCCGTCTGCGACGGGCATTGTGGGCGGCGGGACTTCGATACCGGAAGCACTATGCCAAGCTCCCGGGCAGGCCCGACATCGTCTTCGTCTCCGCTGGTGTCGTAGTCTTCTGCGATAGTGAGTTCTGGCACGGCTACGACTGGGAGAATCGCCAGGGGGACATCAAGTCCAATCGCGACTTCTGGGTTCCCAAGATTGAGCGCAACATCGCCCGGGACCTGGATGTGAATCGGACACTCGGGGAAGCCGGATGGCGGGTGCTACGCTTCTGGGGCAACGAGATAACGAATGACCTCGACGGCTGTGTCGGGAAGGTCATCAATGCGGTGAAGGGGCTGGACTGACGGTGAAGTTCTCGGAGTTGAACAAGTTGGTGGAGAACCGCCTGGACGCGGAACGGGGAGAGGCTCTCGCCAACATCACTCACTTCCTCCAGACCGTCGGCACTCCGGCGGAGTCCTACTACCGGGAGAAGGCACTCCCGCATCTCCCCGAGGGATGGGACAGGGGCGGCCTCCAATGGGATGACCTTCCGTTCCCTCCCCCGAGCAAACCCAAGTTCACCTTCATCGACCTCTTCGCCGGCATCGGCGGTATGCGGATTGCGGCACAGAGCCTGGGAGGCAAGTGCGTCTTCTCCTCGGAGTGGGACCAACACTCCCAGCGCACCTACTTCGAGAACTTCGGTGAGGTGCCCTTCGGGGACATCACCAAGGTCGACGAGAACGACATCCCCGAACACCAGATGCTCTTCGCCGGCATACCCTGCCAGGCCTTCTCAATCGCCGGCCGCCGGGGAGGCTTCAGCGACATCCGGGGAACCCTCTTCTTCGATGTGGCGAGGATAATCAAACTCAAGCAGCCCCGGGTAGTTCTGATTGAGAATGTGAAGGGCCTGACCAATCACGACCGAGGCCGGACCCTCCAGACAATCCTGAATGTGTTGAGGGACGACCTGGGCTACTTCGTTCCGGAACCGCAGATGGTGAATGCCCGCGACTTCGGGGTGCCCCAGAACCGGGAGCGCATCTTCATCCTGGGCTTCCATCCCGACTGCGGAGTCAGTGAATTCAACTACCCCAAGGGGTCGCCCCGGACCAAGTTCATTCGGGACATCAAGGAGGACAAGCCCGTTGCGGTGAAGTTCTACCTGTCCACCCAGTATCTGAAGACACTCAAGGAACATCGGGCTCGGCACGAGGCGGCGGGACACGGCTTCGGCTACGAGATACGCGGGGATGATGAGGTCGCTGGTGCCATCGTGGTCGGTGGAATGGGACGCGAGAGGAACCTGATTATCGACAAGCGGCTCACGGACTTCACCCCCACCACCAACATCAAGGGAACCGTGAACCGCGAGGGAATCCGCCGGATGACTCCCCGGGAGTGGGCCCGTCTCCAGGGCTTTCCCGACAGCTTCCGCCTGGTCGTCAGCGACACGCAGGCCTATCGCCAGTTCGGCAATTCGGTAGCCGTTCCGGCCATACAAGCTGCCGCCCAAGCGGCCTTGAGGACTGCTGGGGTGCTGTCATGACTCCACCAGCGCCACCACTCCACGGAAACGCGGGCGAATGGAGTGAAGCGTATGTCTGGTGTCGGTTGCTCGCCGATGGCTATCTGGACCTCGCCGACGCGAACCTGAAGGCCATCGCTGGACGCTCCCAGGAGGTCCACGGGGTATGCCGTCGTGAGGGCAACCAGGTAATTCAGCACAGCATCGAGGGTGATGAAGTCATCTCCATCAACCTCACCACCAAGACCGAGATTGCCCGGGTCAAGCGTTCGGAACTCGGAGCCGCCGCAACCCGAATCATCAGGGCCGTAGTCGACCAGGCGGGGCGCGAGCAGCTGACGGAACTCACCTACGCAATTCCATCTGTCGAGGAACTCCTCCGACGCCACGGTTTCCTGTCGCTGCCGGCGGCGTCTCTGGACAAGGCAGACATCCAGGTGCTCAGGTCGGACCCACGCGCCCCCGGAGTGAACCCCGACGGGTATAGCGTGAAATCGCGGCTGGGTCAGGCTTCAACGCTCCTGAACCCGGGAGAGAAGACCAACTTCCGCTTTCGGGTCGAAGGACCCATCACCGCTGAGATGGTCGAGCAAATCAACGCCATCGATACGCGGCCGCGGACGAGAAACAAGCTGATGGCTCTCGAAGATGCCGGCTGCACCTTGGTGTTCGACCGGGTGCGAGGGCCCATCTTCCAGTTGAACCTTGAGGTAATCGACTCACGGCTACCCGAATTGGTTGCTCACGCACTGCTGGGCTACTACCGGGATGGCATCAACTCCATCTCCGACGCGGCGGCAATGCTTCTTGAGACGAACCCGATGGGCTATGACCTCCAGCGGGGACACCCGTTCTACGACTACAAACTCAAGCGTCTGCTCCAGGATGTGGCCCTGGGGATGCGACCGGAGAGCTCCGTCTGGGATGGTGTCTACGATGCCACGGCCGGCTACATCGTGGTTCGCGAGGATGGCCGACTGGTGGCATTCAACCTCTACAACCTGAATGCCTTCCAGGATTATCTGTTCCTCAACACCAAGTTCGACAAGCCCAGCGAGCATCGCTTCGACTACGGCTACCTCCGGCAGGATGAAGGAGAGACCTACATCGACCTGTGTCTCCAAGTCAGGTTCATCCGCTAACAGAAATCGTGGTCGCCCTCAACGGCTGATGAACCCCGGCTCCAAGCGTGGAGCTGGGACCCAAACCAGAGTGATGGAAAGAGAATTCTCTCATTTATAGCCCGCTCTGAACTGGACCCTCCGGAATCGTCGCCGGAGGGTTCTTCTTTGCTGCGACTGTTATAAGCACCATTCTCCCGATTGTATAGGTAGACATTGACAATTATGCTATATCGTGCTATACTTCTATACAGGATTGATGAAGTATAGGAGCACTACGATGGGACTCAAGTTTCGAGCACAGAACAGAAGCAATGCCAAGAAGGACTTCGATAGCGCCGAGGGACTCAAGGCCCACCTGCGCATCCAGCGCAATCTAGGTCGCCTAACCCCCGAGCGGGAGCTCTACCTCCAGCAGGAAATCCACGATGCCGACCTGCCCGTAGCGTTGAATCAGTTCAACGAAATGTGGCCCCGTGCCAAGAAGGCCCTCCACCGACTCGCCGACGGCAAGGCCACGGCCCGCCTCAGTGGCACGGAGCAGACCGGCATCCGGCTGTGGTTGGACAGTATTGAGCGACTCCAGTACAACCATTCCGACTACTTCCACATCGCCCAGTTGCTGGGTGGCGAAGAACTCGACCCCACTCTCCGAAAGTTCAATGCTGCGTATCTCTACCTCGCCGTGCTCTCGAAGCCGGACGAGTATGTGCGCCGCGGCTACCTCGATACCGACCACCGACTCAAGGACCTCAAGCTCACGAAGCGTCTATCGGAGCTCAACGAGGAAGACAAGTTGGGCCGCTATCTGGACCGCGAGACTGCCGTCCCCCACACCCTCCGGAACCTGCCCGACGACAACACCGACCGGGCCCGCGTGTTCCACCTCTATGCCAAGTATCTGGAACTCACGATGGTCCGCTGCGCCTACAATCGCGTGTTCCACGATAGCTACCTGCCATTCGGCTACCTGAGCGAAGACGACCTCGGCAAGTTGGCGAAGCCGAGCGACTACATCGACACCCAGGTTCAGGAGTTGGACCGGCTGCTCCAGGACCATCTAGCCGGGGAGGGGGTGGCGCAATGACCTTCGCCATCCGCAAGCTCGCCAATTTCAATCCCGACCACTTCTCGGGTGCCATCACCTACGAGGACATCGCCAGCGGCAGTGTGCTCGTCTACGAGAAGCGGGGGTTTAGCCTCCCGGAGTTCGAGCAGACGCTCGCCGAGGTCCAAGCGGACTCCAGCTGTCGCCTGGTCTCCTACGCCATCGAGGGCAACACCACCAATGTGGCCAAGTTCTCCCTCGGTCTACGGGAAGGCCTGGTGGACTAGATGACCACCAGCAGACAACACAACGCTCTCCCCTACCCATCCGCCGAGTTCCCGCTCCACTTCGGCATCTACAACGACCGACACCAGCTCCTGCTATCGGGGCACCTCAAGCACCGCAATCTCACTGACCTTGTCCTGGACCCCTACACGAACAAAGCCAACAAGGTTGACCGTGAAGTGCTGAGTGGTGTCTACAAGGACTACCTGGCACGACCGGACTTTGCCCGTTGTATCCACGGACCGCGGGCGGCCGCGAGATACTACGACGATGATTTCTGGCATCTCTTCGTTCGAGAGCTGGATGCCAACTTCCCCGAGTATCCGGTGGAACTCTCCCCCCAACTCCAGACTCTGCTCGACAAGGTCGTAGCAGCAGAGAACCTGGAGAAGAACCCACCTCGCCGCGGTCTCTTCGGGGGATGGCTCTGAAATGAAGCCTAGTGTCAACGAAATGGTGAGCATCAATGGTGCTACTTTGGAAATCTCCGCTGAAGCGCAACCGAAGTTATCAACGCTTTGTGATAATGCCGCTACAAGCCCGTCAGAGCCCCGTACAGCCCCGCTGACCCCCGAAGTAGGGCCAGTCTCCGTTCAAGAGCAGCAGCGGCTTGTACGGCGCCGAGAACTCATCGGCCAAATCGTGAAGCTGTCCAAGGAACAACAGGATGCCCTCAGCCCCTCGAATGAGTATGCGATGGCTCCGGGCTTTCCCTGGTTGGCCTACATCGAGGAAACCCGAACCGGACACACGGACCTTCGCTACTTCCACTACGCGAAGGTTGTGGAGGTCAACGGCGAATTGGTGGTGCTGAAGACCTACACCGAAGCGGGACTGAACCGCATTGCCGAAGCGGTGGAACACCTCGCACCCCTGATGGCGCACTTCCATCTGTCGGTGCCGGTGTTCTATGAAGTCAACCGACTTCGCCAATGGGGCTACTGCGACGCTCCGATTGTCTACGACGGCCACATCCTGGCGGAGACCATTGCTCTCAACAGTAGAGACACCACCTACATTGAGACTCTGTTCTGTCTTGCCCACGAGCTCGCTCACATTGGCTACCTTCACCATCGGCGCAGCTTCCGGCTCCATTTCGGAGAGCTGTTGGATTGGCACATCTGCGAGGGCCCCTGCTCCTGGCGGGAGGCCGAAATCCTCCGCCACATCAACACCAGGTATGACCGGAGCCGTAGAAGTGCGCTCCTGTCGGAGAACCTCAAGCGCGTGGGTTAGAAGAGAATCCACTCCCTCACGACCGTCAGGTCTGTGCCCTATGCTGTGAGTGCGACATCATCAGCTGGAGGGGAACCCGATGACCGAGGACAAGACCTCGTCAAAGTCCAAGTCCGACACCACCCGCATCATCACCCTGGGTGTTGTGAGCAGTCTGATTGCCGTGGCCATTGCCGGCATTCTCTCGCCGGTGTTTCCCTACCTCAACGAGACCGTGAAGCTACCCGTGTGGGGCTACCTCACCTTCGTCGTCGTGTTCTTCGTGATTGTCATCTGGACCGTCGTGTTCTTCCGCCAGCAGCTCAAGCGCGAGGTCGTCGATTACGAGGAGACCCTCGCCCTGTGGGAGAAGGCCCAGACGGACTGGAACCGAATTCTGGAGGAGCACGACCAGGAACACGAGAAGGAAATCCAGGACTGGGTCCGGGCTCAGGAGAGTTGGCAGAAGGCCAAGACCGTGCTGGAAGCCACACTGACCGATGAACGCCAGATGGTGCCCTTCGAGGGCTTCTACTATCGGGGCACCGATGCCGAACGCAAGAACCCGTTCTGCCGGGTCTGCTGGGAAGGCGACAAGAGGCTGACCAGTGTCGTCAATCTCTGGAACGACGACCGCAACGGCCGCGGCTACTACTGCGACTACTGCGAGAAGAGCTACGCGCTACCCTCGCTACCTGAACCCGCTCCGGTAGTTGAGGAAGAGCTTGACGGCGAGGACATCCCCTTCTGACCTAATGGTCGGGGGTCCTCCCTAGCAGGACTTCTCAGTGGTGGAGCACCAGGACCCGCACCACGACCATCGCCACAAAGGCCAGCTCGGCAGCCACCAGCACCGCCACGACCAGGATGGTCCACACAATCCAGGCGATGACCCGCTCGAAGCGCTCCGAGATGGCCACCACAACCTGGGCGGACTGCTCCGGGTGAACCTTTGTCTTCGCCTTCAACTTCTTCTTGTGTGCCACGGCTGGATGCCTCCAATGCCATCGGTTGCCACCGATGGGCTAAAGAGTTGTCTGAAACAACTCCATTGGAACAGTTTGTTCTAACAATCTAGAGCTATAGCTTAAATGTCAGTGCCCTTCTATACAATGTCAGTAATGGCATTCGATGAAGGGAATGACGATGACCCATATCACCAGCGAACAGCTACGCACCATCGTCCCGATGACCATCGAGGGCGACATCAGCGTGAATGTGGAGGAGCTCCGCTCGCTCCTGGAGCGCCGGCTGGAGCAGCCGGACCTGGAGCTGGCCATCAGCCGCGTGGACTACCTGGGCAAAGCCCCCACCCTCTCGCGCATCGTCGACGGCATCTGCTGGTGGTCCAGGGGCGACAACCGGGCACTCGTCTGGAGCTTCCGCGTCGACGCACTCCGTCTCGACATCATCAGCGAGGGCGACCAGCTCTGCCCCATCAGCGAAGACCCCGACCTCATCACCCGCGCTGTGGGAGCCGTGGCCAACTACACCGGCGGCCAGGTCAACCAGAGGGGACGCATCGAGGTTCCCAACGGTGATGGCACCGCCAAGCAGGTGCGCGTCGTCGTGGTCCACAGCGACCGCGTAGTCCGTCCCGAGGACTGTCTCAGTGGGGTGGAGTTGCTGGCCTGGAACGCCGGGCGATTGGGAGTAGCACTGCTGTTCCCTCTCGGTGAGGGTAAAGCGTTGATTCGGATGATGGAGTGCTGACCCCATCTCCACCACTACAAACTACGAAGGCCCTCCCGCTCCGGAGGGCCTCTTCATTTGTCCTGGGAAAGCCGCTGACCTATAACCATTAATTTGACTCTATATATATAGGTGTTATACTGTTAGATAGGATGTAAGGAACAGGGGACACTACAATGAACGAGCTACAAGAGCTAATTGCCAGCATCGAAGCCCACCAGGAACAGGACACCTCCGCCCTGCTGGCGTGGTCCGACCTCCCGATAGTGGAGGAAGTCCAACCCCGCCCCACCGGTCTGGCCCGCATCAGCAACTTCCGCTTGGTCGTTAGGGCATTGCTCATCGTGGCCATTCTCTTCGCCGCCAAGGGTTCCTTCGACACCTGGCAACAGAACCGGCAGGGCCACGACGCCGGCATCATCGACCGCACCCTAAGTGCCAGTGCCACGACCCCCGAACTCGCAACCTGGAAGGGCCGCTATCCCCTGGCCCGCGTCATCCGCCACAGCACCGTGAACAAGAGCAAGAACCTTAAGGGACAGCAGGGTCTCTACGTCTACGCATCCACCGCCATCAATGACCAGAGCATCACGGTGAACCCCATCGTCGCCAAGCTCCCCGTGGCCACCCAGGTCAACACCATCCGCCACGAGTATGGCCACGCCGCTATGAATGACTTCATCGTTGCCAAGACTACAAACGGCGACTACAACAACCTGTTCACCCGAATGCTGGAAGTCAGCACCCAGCAGCTCACCCAACAGGACGACGCAGCCAAGTGCCCCGTCTACCTGCGTCCCGCCTTCGAGGATTTCAAGGCCGCCAAGGCCAACATCTACGGCGGCACCATCGGCATCCCCAACTACTTCACCAAGAGCTTCGGCGAGTTCTACGCCCAGAGCTTCGCCGAGTATGTTGCTGGGCGTCCCATTGCCGCCCGGACCTTCCAGGTCATTCAGGAGATGGAACAGCTCAAGTAGGACCACTGCACAGCCCCAAAACACCCGCTACGACCCCTCCAGAACCCGTCAGGACCTCAATCCGACGGGTTCTGGGCATTCGGTCGCAACAGCTCCTCGCCCGCAGGAGAGCCGCCCTGGTGGATTCCGGTCTGGCACCCACTTCGCCCTCAAGAACGGGTTATGAAGTTATACAAACAACTTTATACAATTCGCAAAGTAGTGGACATTTGCCATTTCTATAATCTCTGCTATACTTCTTCATAGGATGTTTGGAAGGAACGGCACGCAATGAACACTGTCCACCCCACGATGCTCTCCACCACTACCGGGAATGCTCGATAGCGATGTCGGAAACCCACAGCTATCGAACCCACCGCAGCGAACTCAAGCTGGGACCCGACGAAGCCGACTACCTCACCGGGCTCGCCGGATGCAGCCGCTGGGCATTCAACTGGGCACTGGCCCGCCAGGAAATCATCCTCAAGCACAGCCAGAACGCCGACTGCCTGATGACTCCGGAATGCCTCAAGCGACAGTTGACGCTGGAGACCGAGAAGCCCGGCAACGAGTGGCTGAAAGCAGCACCGCGGGATGTTCTCGACAATGCGCTCGACAACCTCACCCGCGCCTACACGCTCTACCTCAGCCAGTGCCGCCAGAACAGCAGCAAGGGCTATGTCCGCAATCCGCCCAAACACAAGCGCCGGGGGCACTCCAGCGTCAGCTACACCCTCACCCGGCTCCGGGTTGAGGAGACCCCCGACGACCGGGGCAACCGGCGTCTCGTGCTCATCTCCACCGACGGCCACCGCTATCGGCTCCACGAGCGGAATCTGCTGCCCGCGGGACACGGTCGCATCGTCAAGGCCATCGTGAAGCGCATTCACGGGAGCTGGACCATCAGCATCCAGCTCTGTGAGACGGTCGATGTTCCCAAGCCGACCGGAGACAGCACCGGCATCGACCTGGGCTTCCACCTGACCGCCGCCACCAGCGAAGGAAACCTCTACGAGTCCCGGAACCTGTCCGCCGGTCAGCAGCGGCGACTGAATGCGCGTCGAGCCAAGCTCAAGACGATGACACCGGGCAGCAACAACTACCGGAAGCTGGAGGCCAAGATAGACCTCCTCCTGAATCGGCGTCGGCGCATCCAGGAGAACTGGCACCACCAAATCAGCTCCGAAATCCTGGGCCGCCACCTGCCACCCGAGCTCCGGCCCGCCGAGGTGGTCGTCGACTTCCTCAACTTCACCCAAATCGCCAACCGGGGACACAAGAAAGTGGTGATGCGGGACAACCTCTACCAGCTCCATCTCAAGCTCCGCATCAAGGCCGAGTGGCTGGGCATCAAGTTCACCGTGGCCGACAAGTGGTTCCCCAGTAGTAAGGCCTGCCACCGATGTGGCTATGTCCGCTCCCGCCTCACCGAAGCCGACCGCGTCTACATCTGCCCCCGGTGTGGCTTCCGGGTGGACCGCGATATGAATGCCGCCCTCAACCTCCGCGACTATCAGCGGGACTGGGAGACACAGCTCTGGGAGCGAAACGGTGCCTGGATGAATCACTACTGGAAGGTTGTGAAGCCCCAGGTCGAGACACAACTGGCGGAAATCCGGCGACGCTACCCGTGGCTCTACCGCCGCCACCGCCACCACTACGACAGCCAAGTTGACCCCGAACTCCGCCTGATGGCGAAGGCCTCCTGCCAGAGCAAACTCACTCCGCAGCTCACCGACTACATTCTCAACGGGACAGAGATGTCCCCCAGCACTGCCTCCGCCGACACCTCGCCGGAGTCTACGACAGCACCAATTGCTCCCCTGGGACGGGGGAACAGGAATGTGGTCCAATCCGACACCCGAGTGGTGGATGGTTGGACCGATGAAGACTGGGACCGCAACGACTTCTCTGACGAGTCCGACCGGAAGCAGTAAGTGGAGGGGGTCATCCCCCGAGACAGTCCAGGAAAAAGACCGCCGACAGGCAACTGGAGGCCCCCGGAATCTCGGGGGCTTCCGGCGTTTCGGAGGAGTCGACCTCACTGCCAAATCAGGGCGACAACTATGGGCACCATTCTCTCGGTCGACAGAGTATCGGCAGACATTCGTATAGGTTAGTTTATAGGAATCATTTGACAGCCCTATATATAGTGCTATACTTCTAATTAAGGATGATTAGGAGCAGGACAATGGACATCAACTACAAGGAACTAAAGGAATTGGTGGCAGACACCGCAGCAGCTCAAGGCACAAACCCCGAAGAAGCCCTCGACGAGTTCGTTCGACTGGTGAAGGCAATCAAGGAGGACAAGTGGCTGGGGGCCTCCCAGGCACCAGTGCTCAGGAACCTCTCGGCAATGTATGGCTACTACCGCAAGGGCACTCCCTACCCGCCCGAGCAGCTGCTCAGCGAGAAGGAATTGGCCCGCGAGTTCGCCCTCCACAAGAACATTCAGAAGAAGGCCAACTGGCGCGTCAGCGACAACAGCCGCCGGGCCAATGAACTGCTGGGCGACCACTACCTCAAGACCAACTATCACGCCAAGGCCACCGGAACGGGGGCGTCGGCAACCACCAACACCTCCCCGGAGGGTGGTGGCGACGATGTATAAACGCTGGAGCTTCCTGCTCGAAATCCCCAAGGACCGTCAGAACCGGCTGGACAAGCTCGCCCAGAGCACCATCCGCTACCACCGCAAGGCCGTCTTTCCCAGCAGCATCCGCTACCCCATAGCGGACCCCCAGGGCAATGAGTTCTGGACCCTGGACGCCTATCTCAAGTCCGCCTACTGGACCTCCGTGAAGACCCGCACCCTCTACCTCCGTGGTAGTAAATGCGAAGAATGTGGTGCCGCTCACGACCTCGACACCCACCATCTCAGCTACGAGAAAGTCGGCTCCGAGGACTCCCGCCGGCTCGTCGTGATGTGTGAAACCTGCTGGGACTACCTCTACCAACAGATGCGCACCGGACGCCGCTACGGGTGGAAAGTCCAGCCGCTCCAGGTCTGGCTCATCACCACCAAACAGGCCCGGGAACGCCGGCTGGCCCGCCGTCTGGAGCGGGAACGCCTGGCCGCCGAAGCCGACGCTGCGACCCCGATTCCAGCTCCTGGCCACGCATCCCGGACCATCGGCAAATCCACCGGCAACGCCACCGAGTTGCTCATCCTCGACGACGAAGACGGGGAATTTCTCTTCCTCGACATCATCAATCCCGAGGGTGGTGAGTAGCGATGGTTATGCCCCGCAGCTTCGCACCACTACTCCTGGAGGCCATCGAATGGAGCAACGAGAAGGCTAAAGAGCTCAGCCGTGAAGGCTTCCGCGAGGCCCTCACGAGAATCGACGGCGACACCTACTACACCGCGTGGCAACACGGCGAGGTCAAGGTCTTTGTCTACAACGAAGAGGAGCTCCTGGACCTGATGGTCCGGGTCGCAAGTCGTAGCTACACCAAAGGTTTCCGAGCTGGCAACGGCCTCACTGGCGATGCCGTGCGCAAAGCTCGATTGAATCGTGGTGAGCAGCGATGAGCAAGCTAACCCGCCACGACATCGACCAGCTGCTCAAGTCCGTCGATGGTTCCTGGGTCCACACCTCCAGTGGCCGGCCCTACGAGGTCTTCGTCATCGACCGCGAGGCCCTCACCGACCTGGTGCTCCACCTCGTTAACAAGCGTGATGACATCGCCGAAGTGCTGCGCGACGCCGAGGAACGCGACGACTGGTGCGGTTTCTACCGCGTCGAGAACCCACGCAAGCTGGGCCAGGCGCTACGAAGACTCCGCGAACGGGACGGTGAGCAGCGATGAAGGACACCCTCACCTACTTCGATTTGGACGGCATCGTCGTCGACTTCACCCGGGACATCTTCATCCCCGCCGGCGAGCAGGTGCTGTGTTGGAAGCTCCCCCAGTTGTCCGAGGACACCTATGACCTGGCGGACCAATTGGGCCTGACGACCCGGGAGCACGACCGCATCTGGGCCAGTCCCGAGCTCAAGTTCCGGATGCTGACGGCACCGGTAATCAACCGCGAATGCCACCAGCTTGTGGCCGGCAGCGGCCGCCACATCTTCATCACCAGCCGCGGTTGCGACCCGAGGATTCCCGACTGGCAGGGCTTCCGGGAGCTGACCGAACACTGGGTCCGGCACGCTCTCAAGGACGACAGTCCCGTCTTCTTCGCCGGCCCCCACGAGAAGGCTTTGGTCGCCCGAACACTGGGAGTGAACACCGCTTGGGAGGACCACCCCACCATCGTGGCGGACCTCGTTGCCGCCGGCATCCGCGTGTCCATGCCGGTCTACGACTACAACCGCAAGCTCGCCCACCCCCTCATCCACCGGGTGGAGAACTGGCGCCGACCCATCCGGGAGGTGGCCTAGATGACCGACACAGCCATCATATGTGGCAGCTGCGGCCGCGAGTTCGAGACTACCGCACACTGATGACTTAGACGCCGGAGTATGTCCGTTCGTGCGATTGCTCGCTGAGAACGGAATCGAGACATACGAATCATGTGAGGGCGGCGAAGAGCACGCGTTCCACCAGCCGACGATTAGGTTCTACGGTGGGATGCACGACGGGATGCGTGCCCTAGGGCTCGCTATCGAGTGCGGGTTGCCCGTCGGGGCTCTCCACCGCGTATGGGATGTCATCAATGGAGAGCCCGTCGGGCCGAACTGGGAGTTGGTCTTCTGGAGGAAGACCGATGGCTAGGTTACTTCCCTGCTGCGGTGAGTTCCTTGCACGCGTGGCAGAGTGGGCGACCGTCGGTTCCCGGCCGTTTGTTCGCGGCTTCGATGTTGTTCCCCTCGGTGCACACGCTGTTGTCGTGGTACACGTGGCTGTCGTTCACCTTGGCCGAGTAGAACGGCGCTACCTTCGGCATGGCTCTTTCCTTTCTTCCAAAGGACGGGTTGCAGGTGTCCTTTGCCTCCGTCCCCTTCATACCACAACTTGGGGGTAGCAGTATGATGAGCCATGGTCTGCCACTCGCTAGGGGGAAGCGAATGAGCACAGAACTGATCTACAAGTTGGATGGAATCGACCCCGAGATGGGCGTTGACGTCTACGAGATCGCGCCCGTGCTGATGCAGTTTGGGAACTTGGTACGCGCCGCCGCCGACGAACTAGACATGGGCGTTGATATCGACGTGCGCGTCAAGCCCTTCGCCGAGGGCTCATGGATTGCGCAGTTCGTCTTGCACATGGGGCCTATCCAGTCCCTTCTCGCGTACTTGGGCACGCCCGAAGGCCAGTCCGTCGAGCACCTTCTTGCTCTGCTGTTTGGAATCGGGGTGCCCGCGGGTGTGGTGGCTATCGGAGTGACGAAGGTCATTCGCCACGTGAAGGGCAATGTGTCTAGGTTCACACCCGGCGCGAGCGGCACGTTTACCTACTATGACGAGAGCGACCGTGGGATAACCGTGCTGGGTGACGTGCACACCCTGATACAGTCGCCCACCATCCAGACGACCCTCTACGGTTCAGGAATGGCACCACTGGACAAGTTCCCCGGCATCGACGCTGTTGTGATAGAGGCTAGGGACGGGTCGCAGGAGCGCATCACCGAGCACGATAGAGAGGCGTTCACGCAGTATGCGAAATCGGAACTCGCCGAGGAGGTCGAGGAGACCATTACGCCCGTGAACGGTATCTACCTTCACCCCCATCGCGGGTCATACGAGGGCGAAGGGACGCGCTACACGTTCATCAACGACGGGAACTCGCTCTGGCCAGTCACGATCACCGACGAGCACCTTCTTGCGGACCTTAAGTCCGCCGCAATCAAGTTCCACGGGCTGGATCTGATAAGGGTAGATATGGAGTGGCACCAGAAGAAGAACGCCAAGACGAACGCGGTGAGCACCCGCTACGTGATTACCCGGATGGTCGAGTACATACCTTACCGCCAGCCGACGCAATCGAGCTTGCTTGATGAGGAGGCCGGGGATGGGTGACGACGAGTGCTCGCAGGCCTACTTTGGTTTCAGCGCATCGAGACGCGCCTGCGCTCGTTGAACCATCAACGGAGCCTCGTACAGGTACTCAAGAACCGCACTTGAGAGAGATGCGAGGAATGGAATCTCCGAACTCGTGACCGACCCCAACTCGGCGTGAGCCCCGACATTCCTGAACTGGCGGAGGTTCTGGGCCATGTCCGCTAGCGTGCTAGGAATCTCACCTTTGGCCGCGAGATCCTTCAGACGATGGTACAACGTGTCCCCAACTGCTCCCCGGTCCGCGCAGACCGCATCAAGAACACGTCCCAGCATCACGACATAGGCGTTCGGTGCGATTGAAGCGACCGCACGAGCCGCCTCGTATTCCGACGCGACGGACGCCGGAAGCGAAGACAGGGCCTTCTGCTTGGACGGGAAGAGGACGCGTGGCGTCCACTCATCCTCATCCATCCCCTCGTACCAGATGCCGGCGCGGAATGTCGGGCGCTCGCACTTCGAGCAAATGAGCACGTCATAGATAGTGCCGTGCTCCTGACCGAACCCGGTCTCGTCAACGTCGATGTCCATGTCGCTTACCGTGCCAGCGATGCGCATTGGGCCCACATTCCCACAGTATCGACACGTCTGCGGGTCCGAGTACCTGATGTCTGCCACGAAGCCCCCCGACATTCGTCCTTGATCTGCGTTGTCCGCCGAACGTTCGGTGCATGACCCGCAAACCGCGGTCCCGCACTATTCCTGTAGAGAACACCTAGCCGCCGCGGTTTGTCGGCGTCGATGCACTTGTTAGTCAGGCCGACGGGAGACGTTCCACGTCACCCTCGGTCGACCGCTCCGACGATTCTTGCGCGGTCACGAACTCTCCGCAACGCGAGCAGACGAAGGTGTTCTCCCACTTCCGAAGGGCACCGGGAAGCTCATCGCGGTTGTACGCCCGCGCCTGAATGAAGAGCCACACGCAGTAGCATCCCAGCAGCACCATCGGGATTCCGAGCATCCAGACAGAACGAAGGAAGTTCAGGCCCCAGAGAATTAGGAGCATCGCCCACACAATCGACCAGGTGCCCCGCTCCTTCGGTGGGGCACATTGCTGAGCAAGCAGCGTCTGACTCTGCTGATACGTTGAGGCGGCGGCTGGCTGGAAGCCGGCGCCGCCGAAGCTTCCGCCGACGATGGCGCCGCGGGCGTCCGTGGTGCCCTCACGCCAAACCACCGCACAGCTGCGCAGCTCAGTACTCGAACACTTCGGACACTGGAGTTCCATCGAGCCCCCCACACCTTTGGTCGTCGCAGATTACCCGAGATCCACCTTGTCCCACGGATACGCGAACACGGCAAGCACGGCACCTCGCCACAGAATTTCCTCGCCATCCCCGAAGGCGACCCCGGGTGGCAGGAAGCTGTCCCCGGGATACCAATCATCCGCGCTGACCGCGAGCGCATTCAACCATGGCAGTCCCTGCCGACGACATATCTTGTCCCGAATGAAGCCGAGCGGGTACCTAAGGCTGACCGGCGCAATCTCCCGGCCCTCCGCTTGACCGATGGCAGCAGCAATCTCCCCATAGGTCTCAACCCGCATGCGCTTGGCGAGGAGCGTCAGCCGGTCATAGACCGCCTTCGAGTTCTTGGGGGCATCATCCCAGATTGACATCGCGTTCCCCTTCGTCCACGACGCTCTGGCTGGCGTCTGGCACATCGGCGGTCGACCGCGCCATTTCCTTCTTGCTCTAAGCCTACGCCATCCGCTGAAAGCGTTTGCTACACGCCACCCGTGGGCTCGCCGCCCGCTTCAACGTAGTGGAACTGCTCTCCGAAGGTGTAGCTGCGGTCGATGAGGCTGATGAACACCGTTGCGATTGTCTTGCCCATCCCCTCCAACCCCTGCTCCATGAACCGAAACGACTCATCCAACACCCGCTGGCGAGTCGTCCATTCAGCTCCGAACGCCCCAGCCGACGGCTGCAGATAGGGCAACAGCTTGGTGAGCATCCAACCCGCCTCCGCCGCCCGATTCATGTACATCACGATTTGACGCTCGTTAGGCAGTGGACCGACAGACATCTGCCCACCGTCCATCAGCAACTTCATCTCCGTGACCAGCGTGAGCTTGGAGCCATGAACCTCCTGGTGGAACAGCTCCTCCCAAACACGAATGACAGCCAGTTCACCGGTGCTGAACCCGCTGTCCGGTCCCAGCAGGAGGTTGTAGACACGCATCTCCGCGGCCTTTCGAACCTTGCGGTCCATCGAGTTGAGCTCGCTCCAATTCGTCTTGCCGCGAGCAATGCCCCATAGATAGAGAGACCGGTCCTTCACGTCGCGCAGGAGCGCGAATCCGTCGAGCGGATAGCCGCACAGCAGCAGGCTCTCACAGGCACGGAAACTACGGAACACGGTCAGATACGTCAGCAGCACCGCTCCGTAGTCGGAACAGTCGGGGGGCCACCCATCGCTGGCCACCCGTCGCTCCGCCGTCCGCAAGGTATCTACGAAATGGCTCTGGAAGGCGGCCATCAGAGCGAAATGTCCGCGGTACTTCTCGACCACGTGGGCGCCGAACTCGGCTTCGCGGTTCAGCACTTCTGCCAAGTGCGGACCCACGATGTCACCCTCGCCGAAGACATTCTCAAGCTGCTCTTGCCATTCCGCGACGTCCAAGGACTCCCCCAGTGCGACTAGTCACTATGAGATAGCCGGCCCTAGTTCGCGTAAACATGAATCATCCGCGGGAAACAGCCCCGCGGCTCCGAACAGACAGGACACTCTCGGCATCGAGTGCGAGGGCGGTCAAGACCTAGTCCGCCGCGATGAGGTATCCGTTCCTGACCAGCAGTTCGCCCGCGTTCAGCATCCTGTCAACTTCCGCGTCCATGCGTGAGCGAACATCGCCGCCCCGTCGGGCGAATCCCAACGCACGGGAGGCCTCAGCGGTAGCATCCTCCCGCGACATTCCCAGCCCCAGCCGAACGACCTGACGCAGGGCCTCGGCGACTTCCTCCGGGGGCACGTGGCCAATCTTCTTCTCCTGCGGGTCCAGCAGCGCCCTGTCGCGAACCGTCACCTCGGCGGGAGGGTTCGCCCGCCATATGAAGGGGCCCCGAACATCGACGGCCCCTGATGACGAGGCACCCCTAAGGACTGCGGCGAGACGTTCACTGATTCTGGAGCCGACTCGCTGGAGGCCAGCAGCCCCCGCCATTCTTCGGAAGGCGATGTCGCGATGGAGCGGGCCCTCCTGGGCCACCACCCTGACCAGGAGTTCCGTGAGACTTGCGGAAGGCTGCTGGACGAAGTCGGTGGCCTCGCAGCGTCGGCACGAAACCGATGCCACGGTGTAGGGGACCCCGACAGCGAGCGTCTCGGTCGAAGGGGCCGCTTCCTCGCGGGAAGGGGCGAGTTGAGGCTCGACGGGGATGTCTCGCGGCTCGCTGGTCGCTTCGGCCGCCAAGGGGACCTTCGCCCGCTCCATCGCCTCGCGGAGCCGCCGATACTGTTGTTCGGAGTTCCTGAACCAGTCCGTGCTCCAGATGCGGTGAATCCGCCAGCCCAGTCCTTCCAGCACCGCCTGCCGGAGTCTGTCGCGGTCCCTTGCTGACCTGGAGCTGTGATAGGTCGCACCGTCGCACTCGATGCCGAGAAGGTACCGTCCTGGCTTCTCGGGGTCCCTCACCGCCAAGTCGATGAAGAAGCCCGCACTGCCGACCTGGTTGTCGACGGCGAATCCGTCGAGCCGAATCCTTGCCGCGACCCAGTCCTCGAACGGGGAGTCGCCCTCTGCGGCCGTGGCTAGCGGATTGTCCATGATTCCTGTCTGGGCGTACCGAAGATACGTCTTCAGTGCCTGGACCCCTTGGGCATTGGTCCTGCTCAGGTCCAGGTCGTCCGCTGTGATGTTGCTGAAGACCTCGCACCTCTCACGGGCACGGGTGATAAGGACGTTGAGCCGCCTCCAGCCGCCGTCGGCCGTCAGGGGTCCGAACTGCATCGCGAGGTAGCCTTCGGCGGTGCGACCGTAGCCGACGCTGATGAAGATGACGTCACGCTCATCGCCCTGCACGTTCTCCAGGTTCTTCACGAAGAACGGCTCGTTCGGATGGTTCGAGAAGAACGCTTCTGTTTGCGAGTTGGCCCTGCGAAGGAGCTCCATCTGGTTCAGGATTGCGTCTGCTTGGGCTCGGCTGAAGGCGGCGATGCCGAGCGTCTTGTCAGGATGCGTTCGTGCGTGCTCCATCGCCGCTTCCGCGACGGCCTTGGCTTCGCCTGGGTTCGTTGCCGTCCCGCCCCTGTCGTACGCCGTGTCCGACAGGTGGTGGAAGACGAGCCCGCACGTCTCGTCACGGTCACGCGGGCTCGGGAAGATGACGAGCCTGCTGTCGTAGAACTCCTTGTTCGAGACTGCAATCAGCGACTCGTGCCTGCTCCTGTAGTGCCAGCGGAGCATGCGGGTGGCGGCTCCCTGCCCCTCGAACAGGCCGAGGATGCTCTCGATGTCCGCGGTCGTGGTTTCCGCAACTTCGCCGTCGTCTCCGCTGAGTGCGGAGTCGAAGAACGAGCTCGGCGGGAGCTGCTTGCTGTCTCCGACGACCACCGACTGCTTGGCCCTGACTATCGCTCCGAAAGCGTCCACTGGCTTGACCTGGCTGGCCTCGTCGAACACGACCAAGTCGAACTCGACGGTGTTGGCGGGGAGATACGTCGCGACGGACAACGGGCTCATCATGAACACGGGTTTCATGGCCTGAATGGCGTTGCCAGCGTCCGTCATAAGCTTCCGAAGCGGCAGGTGTCTCCTTCGCTTCTGGAACTCGTGTCGAAGGATTCCGACTTGGCCTCCCCCATTGTGCCGAGGGATGCGGTTCCAGTGCGACAGGAGCACGCGTGCCCTGTTGTGGGCGAGTGCTGTCTGGTCGAGGCGACGGAAGTCATCGGCGACTGATTCATGGGCGGACCCGTCGAAGGACGCCAGTTCGGGTCGGGTCGCGTATGCCTCGTCGAGCACGACCTGTGCGTATCCCCTGATGAAGCTCGGCGTGATGGCCCCGGGAGCGTAGTTCCAAGTGCGAGCCACGTCGGCAACGACCTCAAGTCCTGGGGTCGCCCGGCACTCGTCAAGTGCGATGTTGAGGGCGACGACCTGCTCAAGGCTGTCCTTGCGTTCGAGCAGTGAGGAGACGTATCCGCCGTTCGATGAGATGGCGTCGGCCAACGCTCCTGCTTGGGCATCCGCACTGATTCCGAGGAACGCCGCCAGGCCGTTGAACGCTCGAAGCCAGTCATCGACTGCGGCATCGACCGTGTCGGCGAGACGGGTGGAGGCCGTCCGGTCCAGCCCGTCGAGCACCTCGTTCGCCACGACGAGGGCGTCTGGCGGAAGTGATGCCTGCGATGCCCCTTGGCCGCTCACTGATACCCATGACCATGCCGACCGAAGGTCCTCCCAGTCGCTCGACAGCCCAGCCCAGCGAGAGCCGAACGTTGCTTCCGCCACTGCCTCGTACTGGGTCACGGCAGTGCGTGCCCCCTGCTCGGACACCACCGCGTCCACAGCCGCCGCCAGTGACGGGGCGTCAGTGGGAGGGAGAGAAGCGAACAACGAGCGGACCTCACGCTTGGCTCGCCTGTAGTCCGACGTCAAATCCCTCCAGAAGTGGTGGACATGGTCGTGGAGGGCTGCCCGCAGCTGGAGGACGTTCTTGTCCCACGCCTGCGGCAGCAGGAGCGAGTCGTATGAGGCGTGGACGTGTGCGTAGGCCATGCCCGCACCGATGACGCCCGGCACGGCCTCGGACTGCCAGCCAGAACTCCGCACATCAAGACCAGTGAGGTCAGGGGCGGCTCCGAGATGCCTTGCCAATGCGGAGTCGCGACGCAGACCCTCGACCGATGTCTCAGGAAGCGGTCGTCCGAGAAGAGCTGCGAGGTCCACTTTGAGGTCACGGAGCCTCGCGTCACAGGATTCGAGTCCGCGGAGCAGGGAGTTGAGCCGGTCCCTGTCGGACGGCAGCAACGACCGCCGCTCCGAGGCCCAGAACGGATTGCCGTTATGGTCGGGAATCGCATTGAGCCTGGCGACGAGTTCCCGCACCGTCCCGAGACGCTGTGCGTAGTCGGCACGCGTCCACTGGAGCATCGCGGGTGCCTTAAGGGTCGCGAAGTCGACTCCGAGCTCCTTCAGCTCCGAGTCGGCTGCGAGCAACCTGCCCTCGGCCTGGATGGGCGTCACGCCGCTGGGCCCGATGGCGGTGTTGACCGCATCGCAGTACGCGTTCAGCCGGGACCTCTGGGCGGCGAGCTGCTCAAGGTCAGGGACGACGTCGCCTGTCTTGGGCGACCCCAGTTCCAGCGTCCTTCGGAGCTCCTCAAGCACCGCCTTCTTGTTTGTCTTGTTGCTGTGCAGTTCCAAGCAGGCGTCGCCGATGCCGATGGCGTCGAGGCGTCGCTTGACCACTTCCAGTGCCGCCATCTTCTCGGAGACGAACAGGACGGTCTTGTCGGCGGCTATCGCCTCGGCGATGAGATTGGTGATGGTCTGCGACTTGCCAGTGCCTGGCGGCCCCTGGATGACCATGTGTTTGCCTGACATGGCTTCGAGCAGGGCGAGCGTTTGGGTGCTGTCCGCATCGACCACATGGAAGGACTCGGCGGGAGCGAGCACGTCGTCGAGATACTGCTCGTCGTCGTACAGGCTAGGCTCGAACTCGAATCCTGAACCCAGGAGGGCTTGAACCACGTCATGTTCGTGAGGCTTCGACCCTTCTTCCCAGTTGGAGGGGTCAAGGTCCTTGAACATGAGGAACTTTGAGAACGAGAAGAACCCGAGGACCGTTCGGCTCGCGTGCACCGTCCATTCACGCTTCGGCGATACCGCTCGCTTGACGGCGTCGATGTAGCGGACCACATCGAGTTCCTCGTCGTCGGGAAGTGAAGGGTAGTCGATGGAGAAGTCGAGCTTGAGCTTCATCGCCAGCGAAAGGTTCTCGCCGAGGTCCTCTCCGCTCCACGCGACCTTGAAGGGATGCTGGGCACTCTCGCGGGTGAGGGTGACCGGTATCAGGAGAAGCGGTGCGTATCGGGCCTGTTCGCTCGACTCGGACTCGTACCATTCGAGCATCCCGAGAGCCATGAACAGGATGTTGACGCCAGTCTCTTCGATGCTTGTCCGTGCGTCGTAGTACGTCGCGAGAAGACGCTTCTGCATCTCCGCGGCGGAGCCCTTGACCAGTAGGGAGTTGGACCGCCCGACGCGGTCGGTGGATTCGCTGTCGGAACCGTCGTCCGACGCCGCGGAGACGAACGGGGCCGACTTCTGGTCGCTTACGAGCAGGGAGTAGACATCCTGCGGCGGCGGGGAGACGACCTCGATTCCCCGCCGAGTGGTGAATCGGAAATTGAGCAGAGTGTTCCTCAGCCCCAGTTCGAGGAGTTCTCGTCTGGCAGCTTCGAGCTTCTCTTCGATTGTCCCCGTAAGGCGTTCCTCGGGTTCCGTCAACTTCGTCCCCCGCCGACGAAAGAACAGGCTCGGACCGCGGCACGCTCGACGCCGCGGACAGCCAAAGCTGTTGCGTGCGGCCATTCTACTCCGAGGGCCTGACGGCGAATGGGGACCCGGTGATTGCCACCACCGGCACCCAAACCGTTGGCTGAACAACTTTATGGAAACCCTACCCGCTCGATGCTTTGAGTGGGTGTCCAACCGATAGCTCCAAACCGGGTGAACCCCGGCTCCAAGGGTGGAGTTGGGACCCGAAGTCGCTACCCCCGAAACACTACATTTCTCCCTACTCGAAGCATCGAGCAGGGGGTGATTCCGATAACCCCAGTTAGAACAGCCCCTATATATAGGCGAAATGGCATCTACGCCAACGAAGTCCTGTTTCCTAGTTAATTGTTGTTGGTGTGGCATCTCCGATTGGTCGCATAAGCCGAATGCGAAATCGTCAGTCTTAACGGAGGAGTAGCTGCTACTCCCGATGACTGTCTTGGCGGGCTGGATTAGTTGACCTGACGAATGTGGATTCAGCCTAGGAGCAGCTGACTCTGACTTCCTTCAGCTGGCCGCTGAGGCCACTAACTAACACCCCTCGAAGAGGTGGCACTTCAACTTTCCCTTAGCCCGGGTGAATGTCTTAACTTCATCCCCTTGCTTTCCTACCAGAGACACAACCCCATCCGATAGGTCCACAACCTTCTGTGTTGCCCTATACCACCTTCAACTTCAGATAATGGCGCTTATAGCATCTGCTCCGATTTCAAGTGGTGGAGGGCATCACAACAATTGCTGCTTTCCTGTCTTACCCGGGAGCATCTAGGGCTCCAGACCGGGAGCACGCTGCCCCGATGCTTCGGGGTAGCAGGCAGGACAAGGGAGCACCTGGCTATGGCTAGGATGGATTTGTAGGTAGACCCCAGCAGTTGAACAGAATCCGTTTACCGCTGTTTACCTTGTTTACCTTCATCGACCGGAACCGATACCCAACCCCTTGGTGATGAGAGAGCAATTCTCCTCCGCCAGACTTCAGTGGCGCCACTTCACCGGCAGCCTGAGACCACAACCCCAGAGCGAAGTTTCAACACCACCCAGTGGACATTGAGTCGGCGGTCCCCAGCCCTGCGGGGCCCGGGGCGGCGCAGTTTCAACACATCACCGGCAATGTCCGGAGTTGTCGAATCCCTTTGCTTCATCGCCCGCTCTTGACCGTGTACCGGATGTAGCGGTGGTGTGTATAACCTAGTGGTATATCTGGTGCCTACTCTTTAATTGCTTCAATTCGTATACTTCATGTTTGACAATGTCAGACACTCCTGTTAGAATGAACGCATAAGCAATCAACAGGAATTGCTATACAGGATGAGTTGCCAGGAGCTGATAGCTCCGACAACAGAACCGGAAAGGATGAACGACGAATGCTCATCAGCACACAGCAGAAGGTCAGGACGGAGCGCTTCAGCGGGGAGTGGATGAACACCTTCTTCGCGGGTGGTGAGGAAGTGCGTCTCCATTGCCGCTTCGATAAGGACGAGCAGGAGACCTATGTCAGCCAACGGGATTGGGAGTCCCTTAGCGTGCCGGCTCGCCAGCAACTCCTCAAGGTCGGTGTTCCCTTTCGGTTCTATCGGGATGAGGTCGGGGCGCCGTCCACCGCGAAGGTCCCGACTCCCGCTACCCCCGTGGCAATGGCCGCGGTGGCCGCCGCCAAGCCCGCCGTGGTTGCCAAGTCCCCCAAGGTCCGGCGTGCCTCCAAGACTCCCCGCTACGGCCGCCCCTACTCGTGGGATGGGGAACTGACGGCGTTCATCGTGGCAGAGCTCTCGGGCAATTCCGACTACGAGGTAATCGAGAAGAAGACCGGGGTCGTGTTGCGGGAACGCAGCAGCGGTCGCCACATCACCCGTGCCGAGGTTCTGGCACTCCGTTCCCGGATGGGGGTGGTCGCCGTCCCCTGATGCGCACCAGCGTCGAAGAGTGGAGTCTGCGGTTCCAAGTGTGTGGCCCATCAGTCAACGGGACTGATGAAACGACTAGTTGCCAGGGGGTGATGCCACCGACAACGACAAACAGGAAAGAGTGATTGAAATGACACTGCGACGCACCAATGACATCCGACTGGACCGACGGGCTGGTGGGGCTCCCCGAGTCCTCCGACCGGGTCAGCGACTGGAGCTCCATCGAGGGGACTGTGTGCAGGTGCTGAAGACCCTGCCGGCCAAGTCGGTGGCTTCCGCCATCACCTCGCCCCCCTACTGGTGGCTTCGGGACTACGGCAACGGCGAATGGAAGGGTGGCCGCCGCGACTGTGCCCATCGTCCCATCCGCTCCAACGGTCGCATCAGCGTCTACGGCGACAGCTGCCCCGACTGCGGTGCCACCCGCCTGAGCTACCCGCTGGGGATGGAGCCCACCATCGGCCAGTTCGTGGAGAACCTCTGCGACATCTTCGACGAGGTGGGACGGGTGCTACAGGACGATGGTGCCCTCTGGGTCAACATCGGCGACACCTACTCCAGCCGCGACAAGGGCACCGACGGTCGCAACTACCCCGAGGGTTGTCTGCTGAACATTCCGGCCCGCTTTGCTATCGCGATGATGGAGCGGGGCTGGGTGCTCCGCAACGACATCATCTGGCATAAGCCCAGCGTTCGTCCCGACGGCGTGAAGAACCGCTTCGTGATGGACTACGAGCACTTCTACTTCTTCACCAAGGCGGACAGCACCCACACCCACTACTTCGACCAGGTCGAGGTCCCGGGCAAGACCGTGGACTGGGTCAAGGAGCGCAGCATCTGGGTGGAGAACAGCGGTGTCAATGCCTGTGGCCACGACAGCGCCTACTCCGAGGGACTGATTGAGCGACCGCTGCTGGCCTGTTCCCGTCCCGACGGCATCGTGCTGGACCCCTTCCTGGGCACGGGCACCACGGGTCTCGTTGCGGCGCACTACGGCCGCGACTTCATCGGCATCGAACTGGACCAGGATTACTTCAATCGGACCGTGGCCCGCTTCGCCAACCGGGGATTCTCGGTCCAGCTGAGAGTGCCCACCCAGCACGCTCCACTGAACACGGTCCCCAAGCGTCAACGCCCAGGCCGGCGGCCCGTGGCAGCGGCTGCGCTGAAGTCCTTCCCGCGACCCGTCGCCACCACGACATCGCACCAGACCACCCCGCAGCTTGTCGAAGGAAGGTGCTGACGATGACGACCTACAACTCGACCAACCCAGCGGTGCGCTTCCAACAGCAGGTCCGGGCGAAGGGCTTCGACATCGACCTGGGCCACATCGAGCTGACCGAGTTCTACATCAACGGCGAGACGAAGCTGGTGCCCTGGGGCGTCTGCGACGGTGTCGTCTATCTCCCGTCGGAAAGCGGTGTCAGCTTCGACCAGTGGAACTACCTGACCACGGTCCTGGTAAGCGAACTGGTGGCGGAGCGCGTCAACCGGCAGCTCCATCCGTATCTCGCTCTCGTCTTCGTCGGCGGTGATGCGTGATGGGCATCCACATCAAGTCCCGCGGCACCAGAAGGACAACCCTCGGCAACCCACAGTCGGAGCTTGTGAAGGCCGTGAGCCACTTCGATGGGGACTGGGCTCGGCAGGCAGCAGCAATGGAAGCTGAGTTCGAGTTCAACCGTTTCCACCAGCTTGCGGAGGGTCTGTGCGACCAGGTGTCTGCTTTGCGTCCCAATGAAGCTGTGGAGATTCCCATTGCTTGGTCGCGAGACCCTTCGTGCCTGGCAATGTCGTGGATGCTGACCAACCCCACCAGCCTGACGCGCCTTGAGGCCTTCCGCTCCGAAGCGCCACAGCAGGCGCTGGAATCCACAGTGTTCCGCCTAACGGTGCGCTTGAGTGAAGACGGCCGGTGGCAGGTGGAACTCCGGGTAGACGACACATTCCTCTGGAACTGGAATCCGGACCGGTTGTTCAATGGGCAGCGCGTCGAAGAACGGCGCCGAGAGGGGCTGGCCGTCGTTCACCACGATTTGGCCGGACTGAAGAAACTGAGCCGTAGCAACTTCATCACCGAGACCAAAACGAAGCTGGGTATCACCGACAACTGAGTCCGGCCAACATAGGAACCACGGGGGACCCTTCGGGGTCCTCTTCCTTTGGTCGCATTTCCTTGACTTCCTTGTATAGCGTGTATACTTATGATAGGACACTTTACAGGATGTGATTAGCGAAATGGGGACCCGAAACAAGAGCCAGCGCAAGCAGCAACGGAGTAGAGGTGGACCTGGAACACGACCCTCCTCCAGCGGCGGCGGCGGTTTCGAGGTTGGCACGAGAGTTCCGTCGCCGGCACAGGTCGCCCGGCAGAATGCCAAGGCCGAGCGGGAGCTCCGGACCCAACAGCTCAAGGACCAATTCATCGAGCAGAAGCGGTTGTCCGACGAAGCCCGCGAGAGTCTGCTCTTCACCCAGAACGAGATACGCGAACTACTGACCCGCTATCGGGATGCCCAGGCGCTGTTGGCCGAACTCGGCCCCGACGGCAAGGGCACTGCCCGGGAGTTGGAGGTCTCCATCCTCCACGACGAGCTCCAGGGTCTTCGCCCCATTCTGGCCGACAAGAAGGCCACCGAAGTCCTACACCGAGAGGAACTCCAGGCCGTCGCTTTGGAGCTCAAGAACCACTACGCCGAGAGCCGCACTGATAGTGCGTCCGAACGGGAGGACCGGACCGATGAACTCGCCGAGGCCCGCTTCCGCAAAGCAGAGGAACGCAAGGACCGGGAATGGGAACGGGAGAAAGCCAAGATGGAACGGGAGTCTCAGCGGCGGGACAAGGAAGAGGATGACTGGGTGGCAGCCCGGGACGCCCGGGAACGCGAAACGGAACGCCTTCACCAGATAGCACTCCAACGGAAGAGACCATCCCACTAGCCCACAGCAGCACCAAGCCCGACGGTTGCTACCGTCGGCACACCACCGGCACTGACCGAAGGGAGCCCACAGGGTTCCCTTCTTCTTTGTTCTGAACAGAGCAGTTCCAGCCCGTTGATGAGAGACAACAGGTTCCCTTTCTTCATCACCCGACCTGCTTCACCCGGGTTAGTGCGCAGTAGTTGAAACCGTATAGCATTACTATGAGTTAATGCTTGACATCATCCTATACAGTGATATGCTTTAATGTTAGGAATGTATAGCAATCTGGAGTGATGGCAATGGAGAGTTGGAGGAAGTTCACCTGGTTCGTCATAGGTGCCCTGGTGCTGATGTTTGTCGTGTTGGGCACCTGGTGGGTGTTCAGCCCCTCGACCGTCGGCACCATCGTCCCCGCCACCACCAATCCCATCATCGTGGACAACGCCTGGAAGCAGACCATTGCGCAGGTCATCGACCCGACCATCTACGGCAAGCTCTCCCCCACCGCTACTACCGCCGATGTGCCCGGCAGCGATGCCCAAGCCGGCGTCTACCCCATCTACACCTTCGACGGTGGCAACGCCGTGAATGACCAGCTCTTCAAGTCGAGTGCAGGCGTTCGGTCCGCTGCCATCACCAGCGTGAACCAGGTCATCGAGAGTCTCTTCCTCCCTGGCAAGCCCATAACTTTCACGAAGTTCTTCCCGGCAGATGCCATCGCACTGGCAGCCCAGGTCCCCAGCGAGAAGCAGAAGACCGAGTTCGCCAATGTCGCCACCAAATCCAAGTTGGTCAGCTTCGACCTGGCCAGCGACGGCAGCATCCACAGCAATGTGAGCATCGCCGGAACGCTCAGCTACAAGGGCTTGCCGATGGAGTTCCAGTTCGTTCTCCAGTTCGACAGCAGCGATGGGACGCTTACCGGCATCACCGCCGTGGGCGATAACGCCTTTAGCATCAGCGGCAACGACGGCAGCTACCTCATCAACGAGGTGGATTGAGATGAACAATTTCTGCGGAGCTAGAGAGGAGGAACTCGTTATGAAGATGAAGCGATTACTACCGGTGGCACTGGTGGCGGCACTGTTGCTGGTGCCGGCTACCGCATTCGCTCTGGGCTTCTCGGACCAGGGAAGTGCCGGCGTGCCCAAGGGGTCCAGCAGCGGTGGTGGCAGCACCGCCAAGTTGACCTACTACGAGTTCACGGCGCTCAAGTCAGCAATGACTTCGTGGACGACCGGAGGCAAGTTCTACTACCCCAAGGACGCCGCCAAGACCTGGTCGGTCGTCGGCAGCACGGCCAAGACCAACTTCACGGAGTATGACAGGGGCTCGGATGACTCCGGTGCGATGTGGTGGAACTGCTTCATCGTCATTCCCACCAGCAATGACGCCGCCCTGGACGGCAGCAGCACCTACAAGTATCTGAACTATGAATCACGCGAGGATGGCGCCAACCTCAGCCACCTCAGCAACGGCACGACCTTCTTCAGCCCGGAGGAAATGCGCCACAACTTCTGGAGCGGCACCACGAGCAAGGCCGCCGGCGGGAGCTCCGCTGTGCTGGGTGCCTTCCGTCCCGGCTACAACACACTGGCCAGCAGCGACGATATGACCATCAATGCGCTCTACCCCACCCTCAAGCGGAGTGGCGACTTCGAGCACTACCTCCCCAGTGATGGCTTCGCCGGCAACAACAGCGGCAACGGAGTGGACGGCAACACCGGCTTCGTCCGGGGCAACACCCTGGGCAAGACCAAGAACCTCTCGGCCAACCTGGCCGGCAAGCCCCGCATCAACTTCGATATGGGTGCCGTCTTCAACAACCTGGAGAACAAGGAGGGTCGCTACACCCTCTACTGGTTCCGGATGAATGCGTTCGAGCGGGTCCTGACCAGCGGGTACAGCAAGACCACCATCGTCCGACCCCGCGTCCGGATTCAGGTCGTGGACACCGCCGGCGAGCTCGTGAAGGCCGACTGGACCCTCTCCCAGGCCGGTGTGGACTACCTCGTGAACCGCGACAACCAGAGCTCCGCCGGCACCGTCTTCGGCAGCCGGGACGGCAAGGCCGGCGGTCCTGCTTACCTCAAGCCGGGTGAATCCCTCTCATCGGGAATGGCATTGCCCAACAGCTACGCCGGAACCAGCTACACCCTGGTCATCAACGCCACCGTGCCCTTCAACAGCAGCATCACCACCGGCACCTATCAGCCGATGGCCGATGTCCTGGCCGGTGGCAGCAACGCGGTCGACTGGAGCCCCTACCTCCAGCAGCGGACCATCAGTGCCGATGGCCTGACCCTCACCATCACCGGCATCGCCCTGGGCGACATCCAGCTCGACAATGCCTTGGGTGGCCTCTACCACATCACCGTGGCCCTCAGCGACACCGATGTCTTCATTCAGCAGGATGGAACGCTTCCCATCAGCGACATCAGCGGACCGGCCAGCTGGCTAAACTCCAACAAGCCGGCGACCTTCATCTTCCCGAGCATTCCCGACCAGTCCGCCAAGCAGGTCCAGACCGATGGCAGCTACCTCGAAGCCAAGCCCTTTGCCTACTACCTCCACGCGCCGGTCGACTTCAACTGGGCGGCCGCCAATGTGGCCAATCCGCGGGACCTTCGCTCCGTTGACTACACCGAGCTGAAGGACACGAAGCCCATCACCGTGGTTGGCCACTGGACCCGGGAGAATGCGGTTCATCCGAGTGCTGTGCTGGGTGTTGCCCTCCCCGACAGCAACATCACCTTTGCCACCGCGGGACTCGCCGAGGCAGCCCGCCAGACCGTTCCCTATGGAACACACCTCACCGGCGGAAACCGAGTCTATGGCGCCGTCTTGTATGAAGTCCGGAGCTATACCAGTGCCGGCGTCTTCATCAAGGTGGTGGGCTACCGCTGGGGCAACCTGGCCATCAAGAATGTGTCCGTCTTCACCTCGGCGGGTGTCGATTAGCTGCCGCTTTCCTCTTCACCCGGGTTATGAAGAGACCTCTCCACCGCTGGGAGGTTTCTTTCCGCGCCCGTAAACCACCGAAATGCCGCTACCCAGTTCCAGGGGGTAGACGGTCGTGGTGGCGCACACATTCGCGGTGTAGCTGCCCAGCGGCTCCGGGAGGAGGAGGGTGGTGGCCGGCTGGCGCTCCAGCACCCAGTCCAGGATGTCGACGATGGCGGCCAGCAGCTCGTCCACATAGCGGACGATGGTGCTGAACAGTCGCTTCGCGCTCTTGCCCTTCGGGAAGGGCTCGAACTCCATCTCGTAGCAGTTCTCACCCCGGACCGGCGCCCGGCCGATGTAGCCCTGGTGCTTGCTGGTGTTGGTGAAGTTCCGGATGTAGCGCCAGCCGGCCTGCTTCTGAAGTGCGCTCACCTTGGCCCTTAGTTCGGGGTCGGCAATCTGGATGTGGGCGAGGTAGGTCTGGCCCTTCTTGCCCTCGGTGGCGAAGCCACACTCCATCACGACGATGGCCAGGTGGTCAGCGCAGCAGTGGACCGACTTCACCATGGCCTCCGCCAGGAACCCGGCCTTGTCGCTGTTGCCGGTGTTCAGCTTCTCCTTGTCGGCCATCAGCTCGGCGTGCCAGGGCACCACGAACTTGGCGGCCTTGAAGTCGCTGTGAAGGCCACCCAGGGCGTTGATGAGCACTTCGTTGAGGAAGCCGAAGCCCCGATGGACCCGATTCAGCCGTTCCAGGAGCTCACCCAGGCGCTCCTCATAGCTCTGCTGTGGAGCGGCCATCTGTTCCCCCTTCCCCGTGGTGCGTCCACTCTACAACCCCGTGAAACCGGGGGAACGCTATAAGCAGCATTTCACCGTTTATAGCGGTTCTTCTTGCTAATTGTATATCTCGTGCTATACTTCTAGTTAGGACAAGTATAGGAGTTTGACACTATGGACACTACAAACGAGAGGAACGACCTGGACCACCTGCTCGACGAGCCCGGCGAGATGAATGACCTCGAACTGCTTCTCTACAACATCGCCCACACTCCGCGAGTGCTGCCACCCGAGGTTCTGGCACTGCCGGAAACCAACGGCATTCACTTCGACCCCCACTGCTTTCGGGCCTGGACACAATTCGCCAGCACCCGGGACAACACCCGCAACGGTGGCTGGGTCCGGGACATCGACGATGTCGACGCCTTCAAGGTGTTCCTCCGGGACTTCTGTAAGCGGGAACACTACAGACTCATCGTGCTGGAGATTGAAGACCAGCCGGTGCCCCTAGTCGATGGCTGTTGGGCCTAGTAATGGGAGTCCGTCGCCGCAACCGTGTGAACAACGAACCCGTGCCCGACATCAGCTTCGAGGTGGCCGCTCCGGCCCCACCTCCAAGCGTGGAGGTGGGAGCGATTCCCCCGGACGACGATGGCCCCCACCACCGCTTCCCGCGACCGGTGTCCACTAGCTCGACCGGCGACGCCGGAGGCAGTTCCACCACCCGGAAGCGCGAGAAGCGGGGTCCCGCCGATGTGCCCCAGGGAGCCACCAGTGCGCCCAAGACGCCCGCAATGCCCTCTCCCCAAGAGCTGAAGCGGCTGGCGGTGCGCCGGAGCTACCGGGGCCAGACGGTGGAGCTCAAGCCACCGCTTGATGATGTCAATGACCCCACCAATCCCTTCGCCCTCGACCCCAGTGCCCGCCTGGGCAATCAGGACCATCCCCACCACGGGGAGAGCCTTCCCTGGCAGTATGTCCGGATCCGGTCCAACGGAACGATGCTCAAAGCCAACAGCGTGGCGGACCTGGATGAGATGACCACCATCCTCGACCGGACCGCCGTGGTCGCGGCCAAGCTGGGAGTGAAGTTGGACTGCTGCTACAACCGCAACGGTCGCTACAAGTTCTACGATGACACGGCCCACAGCGACCTGTGTCTCACGATGGATGCGAACCGGAGCCGGGAGGAACAGGTCAGCAGAGTCCTGTTTCAGCTGATGGAGCTGAAGTTCCCCGACCACAATCATCCCGACTACGCCCGCAACTGCCAGACCGTGTTGGACTACTACCGCCGGCACAGTAATGACCCAGCTGAGTGCGACTACATCCAGGGTGAGTGGGACCGGAACCACCGGACCACCTAGCCGATGCTCTCCTCGACCGCTCGGACCCCTGCCATCAATGGTTGGGGTTCTTTCTTTGGTGCGCACTAATGGTCTAGCACCGTATATAGAGTGTGTGCTGTCTTCAATGTCATACCTGTTTGACACAATGGTGTTGTAGATAGGACAACCCGGGAGCAGCAATGGATTCTTCATCAAGGGCGCCACCAAGTCGGCCTCTCTCCCTTCGGGGAGCACGACCGGTCCGGAAGTGAAGCAGGGAAGGTGAGCACGATGGCGTCATCGTATGTGAAGACTTCGGTGCCCGGAATCTATCGGCGTGGGGAAACCTACTCGTGTGCCTTTCGGGACCCCATCACGAAGCGCGTGCGCTTCCAGAGCGCCGGCACCAGCTTCAGCGATGCCAAGAGTCTCAAGCGGAAGTTGGAGACAGCCCGGGAGCAGGGTCAGTCGCTGCCGAGCTCCAGCACTCTCTTCACAACTGTGTGGTCGGACTTCGAGGAACATCACCTCAACAACCTGGCCGCTTCGACCCAGGCTGACTACCGTTCCGTCTACACCAAGTATCTCAAGCCGAGATGGTCAAGGACGCCGATAACTTCAATTGATGCTGCCGAGCTGCTGCGTTTCAAGACCCACCTGTTCAAGGTCAAGTCGGCGACCGGCGAACCGCTCAGTGCCAAGCGCATCCGCAACATCCTGAATGTCTGCTCAGCACTCTTCGTCTACGCCGTGGCGGTCAACGCTATCTGGAGCAATCCCGTCGCTGTCCTAGGACGAAGTGGTGCCAAGACCATTGATGACAACAAGCCCCGGGTCTTCCTCTCGCCGGCCCAGCAGGTGGACTTCCTCAACGCCGTCAGTGAGGTCAATCCGGACCCCACGCTGCGCAACCTGTTCCACCTGATGCTCCACACCGGAGCCCGCTACTCCGAGGCTCTGGCAATGCGTTGGTGCCAGGTCTCGTTGGAGAGGCGGACCATCACCATCGACCGGAGCATTTACCGGGGAATCGAGAAGACGACAAAGTCGGGCAAGCAAAGAGTTGTCGGTGTGAGCAACAGTCTGCTCTCCGCCCTGGAGCTCCAGCGTGAGTCGGTGCCCTCCGAGCCGGGAAACCTGGTGTTCCCCTCGAAGAAGAAGGAGGGCCGCTACCTCGACCCCAACGGAGTCCGGCGCTATGTGTTCAACCGTGCCCGGGACCTCTGCTGCGAACGGGACCCCGAGTTCCCGAAGGACTGCGTCGTTCATTCGCTCCGGCACAGCTACGCTTCGCTGCTGGTGAACAGCGGCCTGGTATCTCTCATTCAGTGCCGCGACCTTCTTGGGCACTCGTCAGTTGCGGTGTCCGAAATCTATGCTCACAGCACCCAGGAGAACACTGTGGCCGCCGGCGTCGACGCACTCAACAGTCTCGCCTAGTCCAATCCCGTCGCAGCAAGCGCGTATCATCGGCGGTATGAAGGACACCTTCGATACATTCCTCAGCCAGCAGCTGCGGGGGGCCTGGGACTGGGTCCGCGCCGTGTTCGACACCTTTGGCCGGAGCCAGACCGTCGCCACCATCGTCATTGCCGTGTTCGGTCTTGCGGCGGTAGCCGGCTACTGGGCACTCCTGCTCACCATCATCAAGCCGGCCAGCGAGGCCCTCTTCTGGGGCGGGGTCGCTCTCTTCTTCGTGCTGGCCATCGAGGTCGGTGCCTACCGTGCTTGGCGGTCATCCGTGCGCAGTTCCAACGAAGCTCTCGCCGCTGCCGCGACCGCCAAGGCCGAGCTCCAGAAGGTCAACGACACTCGCCCCCGAGGTCGACTCAAAGTCAGCACAACCGCATCCGGCCACATGGTGGTCGAGAACGATACTGATATGCCGGTCTACTGGGCCGATTGGGAGCTTCTGAACGGTCCCGAGTTGAATGTGAACAAGCTCAAGACGACGATGGACCCCTTCCCCATCGAGGTCTTCCCGGCCCACACCTCCCACATCGTTCGTTGGGCGGTATGGTGGGGAATGCGGCGGCCCTTCATCCGGACCCGCTGGAAGGATGCGCCGGACGCCGCGGAATGGCAGCAGGTGGACTGGCATCTCAGCTGGTAGTGCTGTTGTTCGGAAGACGGTTGGATTCCCTTTAGACCCGCCGGCTACGATTGCGCCGTCTCCAACCCTCGGAGACCCGGCAACTCCTGGACCCCATTGCCTACGGGCGGTGGGGTTCGCTGGTATGAGGTGCCCGTTGTCGGACCGGAGAGGTAGGCTGGTCGGCGAGGCGCACCTGTCTCGCTCGGCGTTCATCAACAGAGTCGGGGGAATTGTGGCAACGGTCATTGGTCAGAGCGGTGCGTGGCACTCGATAGTGGCGGGTGTCGGTAGCCACGGCTACACCATCTCCGACCCGGCAGACATCGAACCACTGGTTGCCCACATCCGGGAAGAACGACCAGCGGTGCTGGAAGCCCACCGGTCCGAGACGATGCGCTCGGTCCAGCAGCTCTCCAACGAGATAGTCCAGCTGAACGACAGTCGGGGACGCATCGTCCGGTTCTTCAACCGACACAAGGTCCGCGGACTCAGGTCCAGAATTGCCGCGGCCTACTCGAACGACAAGGCATTTGAGCGACACCTGGATTGGGTCATCGACCGCATCGCGGCACTCCCCAACTCACCAGAGCTGGCCGGCGCCACCGCCGAGCTCGATGTCGTCGGCCGGCTGGAGCTCCTACCGGACTCCTTCTTCGTCTTCAACGATGTGCGCCTCAAGGCGAACCGCAAGATTCGCTTCGACGGCAACTACCTCCAGAGTGCCCAGGTCGACCATCTCGTTCTGGGGCCCACCGGCGTCTTCACCATCGAGACCAAGTGCTGGAGCCGGGCCACCGCGGAGAAGGGTTCCCACCACGACCCCTTCGACCAGGCATCCCGCGCCGGCTATCTCTGCTACGACCTGCTCAAGCAGAAGTTCGGGACCACCAGGGTCCACAGCGTCATCGCCCACCGCGGCAGTCTCCCGCCAACACCAGCCGACACCAAGGTCCGGACTGCGCGGCCCGAAGACCTGCGTTCCCTCATCGCCGGGTGGAACGGCGGCCGGCCGGAGCTCTCGCCCGAACGAATCCAGGAGCTCCGCTCCTTCTTCGAGTATCGCGTGGCGACCAAGGCCACAGACTGAGACACGGCTACTATGCTGGTGAGTGATGTTCCGAGTCCGACATCTTCGGGGGGAAGTCGATGGACCCAGCGGGAGTCGCAGGCGTAGGAGTGGCACTGGTGCTGGGCGGTTTGGGACTCGTCCGGAGCCTCATCACCGACCGGGTCATCTCCCAGTGGCGCCGCGACGAGAACACTCAGGTCGAGCTGCTCAAGAGTGAGCTGGCCAGCCGCCAGTCGATGCTGGAGTCGGCGGTCCACAACCACACCGCGGGTCAGGAGCTGCTCCAGAAGGAGCGCTTCGAGGCCACCCGCCGACTGTGGCGAGGCGCAATGGAACTCCGGAGCGGCCTCGGGTTCCCGGTCCTCTTCTTCAGTCTCCTGGTTCCCGAGGAGTATGACGCGGCGGTCCTGGGGGACGGTGGCGGCAGCGACCTGGCGGGCCTCATCACAACGGAGTATGTGAACGACGCAATGAAACCCCTGGAGGCCGTCGAACTGGACCGGCCTCTGCTGGGCGAGAAGCTCTGGCTTCGCTTCTTCATCTACCGTGCATTCTTGGGACGCTTG
>Ga0209540_10000415_pt1 | contig 41406 bp, 34 predicted proteins | sample BarGraIncu01121A_FD_184501 | JGI IMG/M metagenome (GOLD analysis project Ga0209540, IMG submission 184501) | Arctic peat soil microbial communities from Barrow, Alaska - Barrow Graham LP Incubations 011-21A (SPAdes) (version 2) | ecosystem: Environmental > Terrestrial > Soil > Wetlands > Peat... | reverse complement strand
CGGCCAGCTGCGGTCGCCATTACGTCTTTGTTTTTTGGACTCCTGCATACGGGCAACTCAGGGTTTTCCATCATTGCTTTTATGAACCTGATATTGATTGCCGTCTTTTTCGCCATGCTTTCCATACATACGCAGGAGATATGGACTGTCTGTGCGGTTCATTCCGTATGGAACTTTGCACAGGGCAATCTGTTCGGGTTTGAGGTAAGCGGTATCGTGCCCACTGTGAGTCTTTTTCAGACACAGAACATAAAAACCGGAAGTGACATCCTGACAGGAGGCGCATTCGGACCCGAAGGCGGATTGATCGTCTCGGGCGTGATAACAATTTCGCTTGTAATTCTGGTACTGATTCATCTAAAAAAGGGAGCAAAAAAATGGACGAAAACACAGTAACAAACACAAATGAACCGGCTCAATCATCAGTGACCGGACCTGATTCCAGTGTTCCGCTTATAAGTGCGAACCAGACAAAGAAACAAAGCTTGCCGTATAAGATCTGGCGTGTGATTTATCCACTCTTCCTATTCCTGGGAATTCAGATCGCAGGCAGTCTTGTCATGATTGTTTATTATGCAGTGACTGTAATGGTCCCCAATATGAACCAGGGCATTGTTACTCCGGATATGTCTGCGCAAATGGTGGAGTGGTTAGTCGGTCAGGCGCTGATGCTTACCCTGATCTGTGATCTTGCCATTCTCCCTGTCTATGCATTTCTTTATATCCGTCAGATAAAAGGGCAGAGACGTGCGGTCATTTCTTCTTTCAAAATAGCTGATTATGTGCTGGTGGCCGCATTAGCCGTTGCCGCAGATTTTGCAATCACATATATACTTATCAGCTTCAATATCGAGCAGTATTTCCCTGACTACCAGAACATCATGAGCGGGATCATTAACAGTTCATTTATTCTTCAGATTATTGCTGTCGGAATTGTTGCACCTGTTGTGGAGAAATTTCTGATGAGAGGCGTCATATTGAATCGTCTGCTCGGTTATATGCGTGTGATTCCCGCCCTCCTGATTCAGGCCGCGCTGTTTGGAATTCTGCATATGAACCTTCTTCAGGGTGTGTATGCCGGCGTACTCGGACTTCTCATGGGATATATCTACATCAAATACGGATCGCTGCTGATGACAATACTTTTCCATGTAACGCTGAATACACTGTCCGTTGTATTTCCGAAAAGCTTCGCAGAAGGGGTCAATCCGTTCTATATACTCATTCCGGCTCTGCTTGTGACGGTCGGCATTTTGTGGCTGATCAACCGCCGCGGAGACTCAGTCATGTTTTTCAGTAACAGGAAGATGGAAAAGGTTCCACAGGAGGAGTAAAGATAAGTGATTTATTACCCGATTCCGACCACCATGGAAAGCTGGGGAACGATCTGTTTCTTTCTACTCATGACACCGGCGAGATAGAAAGAATTCTTGCCCCTTGCTTCATCACCATAAGCTCTTGCTATTGCGTCCCCGAGGCTTCCGGATACGAGTATCTGGGAGCCTCCTTTTTCGATGTCGGTCAGGGCCATCATGATCATATCGTAGTCTTCGAGCTTTCTGTCGATATCCATCTGTGCGAGCAGTTCATCCTGGCGCGCCATAAAGCCGGAGATATCCATGGCACTGATTTGTGCGATGGCTACTTTGGCACCGGCCATACGGAATACTTTGAAATCCATACTGAGGAGTTCTTTGGGGGTCATTTTGAGAAGTGAATCATCAGGTGTGAACATATCTGCGGCAAGGTGATCGATATTTTCCCCGGAAAGAATGGAGAGCTTCTGTGCGATATCCCGGTCTTTGGGGGTGCAGGTCGGAGACTTGAAAAAGATTGTATCGGAGAGGATAGCTGCGAGAAGTATGCCGGCAATAGGACGGTCAATAAAAATATTCTGTTCAAAATACATGCTGGCGATAATAGTAGAGGTTGATCCGACCGGCTCATTCCTGACATAAATCGGTCCGTCCGTCGTTACATCGCCTATGCGGTGATGGTCTATGATCTCTATAATTTCAGCCTGTTCGAGTCCTGGAAAAGACTGCGACATCTCGTTGTGATCGACTAGAATGACTCTTTTGCGGTCCGGACGGATCAGATGAAAGCGGGAAATCAGGCCGGCCACGTGACCGGAATCATCAACGACAGGATAGCTGCGGTAACGAGTAGACAACATGGCATTTCTGACATCGTCGAGATAGTCCCGAAGTCCGAAACGGATAACACTGCGGCTGTGCATTATCGTAGAGACAGATGTCGCAAGAGTCAGCAGGCGAAGAGTCCGGTAGAGGCTGAAAGGAGAAGTGATTACAGTAGTATGCGAGATATTTCGCGCCTGACTGGAGAGTGATGCACGAAAAGCCTTCGGATTCTCAACGTTACATCCGACAAGACACAGTACTTCTGCCTCTTCTGCATGCATGATCATAGATTCATCCGCATATTCTGCGAGGACAATACCGCCTTTGTGAAGACTGCAGTCCAGACCGGCCACAAAGATAGGTGCCTCAAGAACAGGTATTTCCGGGCCGCAGATATATTTGCCGCTGACAGTACTGATCAAATTCTTAAGGGTAGCGCTGGTGCTGGCTTCCTTGATCTGCCGCATATCAAAAACGGCGATATCCCCGCTTGTAATAAGTCCGAGAAAATGACCTTCATTGTCTGCCACGGGAAGGGATTTGGTCTGCTCTTCCTGAAGATGATCCCATGCTTCCCAAAGAGAGGCGTCTGGAAGAACGGGTGTAGGATGATCAATCTGAAGATCTCTGATCTGTGTTCGAATATCGGAAAGAGAAGGCGGTGCCTCCAGATTGAAGCGCTTCAGTACCATAGCGGTCTCCGGATTGATATCCCCGAGACGGACAGCTATTGCTGATTCTCCAAGCTTGGCTTTGAGGGATTCGTAGGCCAATGCGGCACAAATGGAATCCGTGTCCGGATGACGGTGTCCGCTGATATAGGTCATAGTCCGGAAAAAATCCTGCTGACCGGGCGCGTCATGCGGGTGATGGTCCTGCGAATTATTGTTCTTCTCCAAAGGGCCCATAGAAATTCCTCCAAACGGATATTTATTTTTCGCCGGGCAAAACTTTGCGGCCGGACCACAACGCCGGAAAATTCTCAGTTACATCTTTATAGTTTTCGGGCGTGCCGATGTCGATGCAGTTACCGTCCGCAAGATAGGCATACACATCCTGACGGGTGTACAGCCAGGCGGGGAAATGACCCGGTGCATCCGGGGTGTTTCCTTCCTGCAGGTATGTAAGGATCAAGGGAAGCGTCTCTTTCAAATAGAAATACGTCGCGTAAATGGCAGTTTCGGATTCGGGCTCCTTAGGTTTTTCTACCATGCGGAGGACTTTGCCCTCGCTGTCCAAAGTGGCAACGGCGAGCTTTTGAAGCTGTGTCTTATCGCGAACTTGTATAGCAATAAGAAGATCTTTGCGGATCTTCTTAAAATGATCATACATATCTTTGAGCCGATAAGTGAAGAGATTATCACCGGCAATAATTACAACATCCTCGTCAATATGAAGGGTATCAATGGCAAATTGTATATCTCCGATGGCACCGCGCTTGTTCGAATCGTCGGTGGTCCCGTCATCAAGGACAGTAATTGAAATACGCGGGGAAACAAGTCTTCGTGCGGCAGCCCATTCTTCAAAGTGTCCGGCAAAGCGATGATTGGAAATCAGACAGATTCCCGTAAGGTCGGGAAGTGTATCAAGTTCGTCAACAATATAATCGAGCATAGGGCGCCCCGCAACCGGAAGGAGAGGCTTAGGGGTATTTATAGTCAACGGATAGAGTCTGGTTGCGTAACCTGCAACAAGAAGAAGAGCGATCATAAAAACCTCCAATCCACAAACCGGACACCATTGTCCGAAAAGCAGATCTTTTTCAAATATTTATATCAGTATACCTTTATTACACAGGGGTCGCAAGGGAAGAAGGGGTATCTTCAGCGCTCTTCAGCCCTCCTTTTCAGCGCTCTTCAACGCTCCTTTTCAGCGCCCCACGATACAGGGATTCCTGCCTTCCTTTGAAATGTGCAGAAGTGAATTCTTTGGGTCGCGTGATTATTGCTTTTCCCATAGATCAATGGTATGATTTTTCCAATATTTGCGGGCGTTTTCGGTGCATATACTAAGGAAGTCTGGATGCAGACTTTTGCAAAAATCTGCTGCTGGCCCGGTCATTAGTTCTTCTTTTCCACAAACCCTGCAGCGAATTGGGAAAAATGCCCTTTTCGGTTTTGTGAATCAGCTCTGTGCGATTCCATGCAAGATATCAGTTTTCCGGCCGTTCTGATGAAGGCGTCCGAAGGATATGAAGTTTTGACGGAATCAAGGGCTAGCCCGGGTGTGCAGTATATTATGTATTTTGGGATAACGTCTGCAGTAATTATTCTTACTGCAGGAGGAAAGACATGACTACAAAATCTTCCCGGAATCATTCCCCGCAAAAAGGTCGGAATCAATCGTCATCCAAGGCTCAGAAACAATCACTGCCCAAGGCTCAGAATCAATCGTCATCCAATGCTCTGGCGGCGTCTTCGAAAGTAACTGCTTTCTTGAAAAAAGCCGGAAAGCGCTATTTGATTGATGCCATGGGCGCGATGGTGTACGGTCTTTTTGCGTCGCTTCTTATAGGAACGATTCTCAAAACTATTTTCGGGTTTATACATATCGAGGCTCTTCAGCCATATTTTCAACAGATTATATACTGGACCAGTGCAGGATCTCCCTTGGTTGGCGCTGCGATCGGCGTCGCTGTGGCATCGGGCCTCAAGTCCAAGCCTCTCGCGGTCTATTCGGCTGCTGTTGTCGGCGGCATGGCGTATCTGATGAATGCCTTTGACGTTGTTGCCGGTACGCCGATTAAGGGTGTGACTTCGGCCGGTCCTGTCGGAGCTATCATAGCCGTTATCGTCGCCGTTGAGATTGGTTCATGGCTGACAGGAAAGACACCGTTTGACCTTATTGTTGTTCCCGCGGCAGCCGTCATTTCCGGTACGATCGTTGCTGTCCTGATCGGGCCTCCTGTCGGCGCATTTATGTCCTGGCTCGGATGGCTTCTTATGCGTGCAACGGAATTATTTCCTCTTCCGATGGGCATAGCCGTTGCACTTCTTGTAGGTCTTTCACTTGTTGCGCCGATCTCGTCGGCCGCGCTGTGTATTTCAATGGGTCTCTCGGGTCTTGCTGCCGGTGCCGCTACAGCCGGCTGCTGCGCGCAGATGGTCGGATTTGCCGTGGCTTCTTTTCGCGAAAACGGCTGGAACGGTCTGCTTTCACAGGGACTCGGCACCGCCAAAATTCAGTTCCCGAATATTGTTCGCCATCCTCAAATATTAATTCCAACGATGATTGCCTCAGCGGTCACAGGCCCACTGTCCACCTGTGTCTTCTATATGACGAACAATTTCCTCGGTGCCGGAATGGGATCATGCGGTCTGGTTGGACAGATCATGACTTTCAAGGACATGACGACTCCCGCGGACGGTTCGGCAGGTGCCTCGACCTGGGTTGTCGTAGGCTCCATAATCCTTCTGCAGTTCATACTCCCGGCTGTCATCGCACTGGTTACTTCAGAAATAATGAGAAAAAAGGGCTGGATCAAATTCGGGGATATGAAACTGGTTAAAGAATGATGCTTTTTTCGCTCGGTCAGGTCCTCGGCTTGCTTCGCAATCCTGCGGAATCTACTCAAAAAGCATCATCCTTTAACCTTAAGGCGTCCTGCGGACGCTAAGGTAACGCACTACTTCCAGACTATTAGGCACCAAGTGGGCGCTAAGGAATATCTAAGGTCGGGATAATGGATGATGCTTTTCTCACTCGGTCAGGTCCTCGGATTGCTTCGCAATCCTGCGGAATCTACTCAAAAAGCATCATCCATTATCCTTTAGGCGTCCTGCGGACGCTAAGGAAACGCACCACCTCTATAACCTTAGGCGCCCATCGGGCGCTAAGGAAAACCCCACCTGCCCCGGATAGCTCGGCGCCCGAAGGGTGCCGGGTATGTAATATTCCTTGGCGTCCGCAGGACGCCTTGTGAGGAACGGCATATGTGTTTTGAGTAGATTCCGCAGGATCGCTTTGCGATCCGAGGACTGCTCGAGCGAAAAACACATATGCCGTTCCCTTTTCATGATATAATATGAGTGGTCAAAGTAACACCGGAGTTCTCCCCCAAAGAGTAATTCCGGCGTATTTTCATGCTGTAAAGTAATTGGACAAATGACGAAATATATATACGTAGAAGGAGACTTGAAGGGATGGATATTTGTGCAGTTGTTATGGCCGCAGGTGAAGGGAAAAGAATGCATTCAAAGCACTCCAAAGTAGTGCAGAGAGCGGCAGGGAAACCACTGGTTTGCTGGGTGGCAGACGCGCTGCGTGAAGCGGGCGCACAGGAGCAGGTATACATTGTCGGATTTAGACAGGAAGAAGTCCGGGCCGCACTAGGTGAGGACGTGGCTTTTGTTCTTCAGGAACAACAGCTCGGAACCGGGCACGCTGTTATGCAGGCAGCCCCTTTTCTTGAGGGGAGAAATGGATGCACGATCGTGCTGCCGGGCGATGCCCCGATGATTTCGGCACAGACTCTGCAGGCTGCAATGGCTATGTTTGAACAGGACATGTTCGGTGCAGTGGTTATTACCGCTCAGGCACCGAATCCCAAGGGTTACGGACGGCTTGTGCGTGACAGCGAAGGGCATGTAGTCAGGATCGTCGAGGATTGCGATGCCACCGAGGAAGAGAAGCTGATACGCGAGATCAACTCATCGATTTATTGCTTCCGTACGCCGCTTCTGCTTTCTGCTCTCGGAAGAATTGATGCGAAGAACGCGCAGAAAGAATATTACCTTACCGATACTATCGAAATTCTTATAAATGACGGCCATAAAGTCGGTGCCTATGTTGCCGATTTCAATGAGACCCGTGGCGTCAATGACCGTGTTGAGCTGCAGGAAGTCGGCAAACTGCTCAACGAACGTGTGTGCAGGAAGCACATGCTGCAGGGTGTGCAGATTATTGATACCCATACGACCTGGATAGATACGATGGTCCAGATCGGATGTGATACGATCATTCGCCCGGGTACTGTGCTCAAGGGCAGTACTATAATTGGAGAAGACTGCATTATCGGATCACAGACACGTCTTGAAGATGTAGTGGTCGGAGACGCAACGACTATCCTGTGTTCTGTCGCTTCTCAATGTGTCATCGGTAAGAACTGCCAGATCGGACCATACAGCCATATTCGTCCGGAAGCTGTTCTGGGTGACAACATTACTATAGGTGCTTTTGTGGAGATTAAGAATTCTACTTTGGGTGATTATACACGTGCGCGGCATCTGACATATATCGGCGATTCCCAGGTCGGAAAGAATGTCAATTTCGGCTGCGGGACGATTACCTGCAATTATGACGGCCTTGATAAGACCGCATGCATTATCGGCGACAATGTGTTTGTCGGAGGCAATTCGAATTTGATTTCTCCAGTGACACTGCATGATAATTCCTATGTGGCTGCCGGCTCAACCATTACAGAAGATGTTCCCGAGCTGAGTCTTGCGATAGCACGCAACCGTCAGATCGTAAAAGAGAACTGGGTGGTCAGTAAGAACCGGATGAGGGCCTCAAAGCTTATTCCGCCGGATCGGAGACGCGAAGGAGTATAACTATCATGTGGCTTATCGCAGGTCTGGGCAATCCCGGTTCGCAATATACACAGACTTGGCATAACTGCGGATTTATGACGCTGGATGTGCTCGCTCAGCGCAGTCGGATTCCTGTTGCCAAATCAAAATTCAAAGGCGAGTACGGACAAGGAACCATTCTCGGCGAGAAGGCGGTTCTTCTTCGTCCTCATACCTTTATGAATCTTTCCGGTGAGAGCATCCGCGAGGCGCTGCAGTACTTCAAAATTGGCCCTGAAAACCTCATTGTACTTTATGATGACATAGACCTTCCCCGCGGTACGGTTCGTATGCGCCCAAGCGGCGGACCAGGGACGCATAACGGGATGAAGTCTGTTATTGCCTGTCTTGGCACACAGAATTTTCCGAGGATCCGTGTAGGCTGCGGACCTGTTCCTCAACATTGGGATCTGGCTGATTTTGTCCTGTCCGAGATCGGTAAAGATGATCAGGAACAGATGTTTGCTGCATTTGTGAGTGCGGCGGAAGCGACGGAGAAGTTCATAAAGGAGCACGCATGAGTCCGATAGAATCAATGAGCAGAATTCTCTCTATGGCGCAAAAAGATCCGGTTTTCCAGAAGATTCTGGAAGATCTGGATGAGTCGTCTCCCGCGCATATTAATATTACCGGAATGACCGACAGTCAAAAGGCTTATTTGGTAAGTGCGATTTGTAAAAAGACCGGTCAAAAGCCCGTCATCCTGGTTCCCGATGAGCTCCGCGCCAGAATACTGCAAATGGATTTGTCTTCTTTTTGCGACGATGATGTCTTGATTCTGCGGCAGAGAGAGCTTAATCTTGCCGATGTCGACGCTTCGAGCCGCGAGGCGGAATTATCCCGGATCGGTGTGCTTCGCCGGCTTCTGACCGGAGAGTTCGGTGCTGTAATCATAACGGCCGGCGCACTGATGAACCGCCTGATGCCTGTCGCTGATTTTCAGTCGTCCCTTATCACTCTTCGCGTCGGCAAGCGGGTGAGCCCGGAAGATCTTGCGATGCGTCTGATAAATATCGGCTACGAGCGCAACAGAAAGGTCGAAGGAGAGGGAGAATTTGCACGGCGGGGAGATATTTTCGACATTTTTCCCTCTGGCAGCGACGAACCGGTCCGTATTTCGTTTTTTGATGAAGAAATAGATCAGATCAAGACTTTTGATATGGAGACACAGAGATCGACCGATCAGCTCAAAGAAATCCATATTCCACTGGGCAGGGAGCTGCTTGTTCCGGAGGCTAAAAGGGGCGCAATTTCACGCCGTATTCTGGAAGAAGGGGAAAAAGCCCGTCTCGAAGCAGCCCAAAACGGTGCGAACAGAGATGCCTGCGAGAGTTTGTCGAGACTGGCCTTACAGGATGCCGAGCGTATCAGCGAAGGACTCCTTTTCTCCGGGCTGGAGAAGTGGACGCCGATTCTTATGCCGGAAAGTGCATCCGTTCTTGCCTATGTAAGGTCATTCCCGTATCTGCTTTTTCTTGACGAAGCACTTTCTTTCCGGAAAAGACTTGACAGTTCACAGGCCGATTTTATGCAGCGTTTTGCAGCGCTTTTGGAAAAGGGACAGGTACTGCCTCTTTCCGCCGGTGCTATCTGGAAGGGTACCGAGCTATTTATCGAGCTCGATCAAAAGGGCCGCGTCATTACTCTTTCCGGACTTCCGACTTCAGGGAACGGACTTCCTGCCGCATCGAATTACACAATTCCGGGACGTGCGAGCGACAGTTTCCGCGGTCACGAAGAAAGTCTGGCCAAGACGATTACCCAACGCCGCAAGGATAGTAAGGAAACGATTCTTATGGCCGGAGAAGGCGCTCGTGCCGATCGTCTTCGTCAGTTCCTGGCAGATCATGATACGTTCTCGGAGATTTTCCCCCGTCACCTTCCGGCAGGTTTCGAATATCCGGCAGTCGGCATCCTGATTATCGGCACACAGGATATTTTCGGCGTCGACCGTCCGATGCGCCGGAAAAAGAGCCAGGGTGTACACATCGATCTTTTCAGCGACCTGATTCCCGGCGAGCTTGTCGTGCACGAACAGCACGGAATCGGCCGTTATGACGGCATGGTGAATCTTGAGACAAGCGGCGTCCGTCGTGACTATCTGAAGATTACATATGCATCCGAGGATTCACTCTATATTTCGATGGAAAAACTCGATCAGATCCAGAAATACGTTGGTTCGGAGGGGCGCAGTCCGAAGCTATCGAGACTGGGCGGCCAGGAATGGACCCGCATGAAAGAGAAAGCGCGGGTATCGATCCGCAAGCTTGCCTTTGATCTTGTAGCACTTTACGCGCAGCGCCAGGCCATAAAGGGCTACACTTTCGCGCCGGATACTGTCTGGCAGAGAGAATTCGAAGAGGATTTCCCCTATCAGGAGACCGGGGATCAACTGACAGCTATTGCCGATATCAAAACCGACATGGAGTCTGACAAAGTCATGGACCGCCTGCTCTGCGGAGACGTCGGCTTCGGGAAGACCGAAGTGGCTTTCCGTGCGATTTTCAAATGCATTATGGACGGCAAACAGGCGATTCTTCTGGCGCCAACCACCGTTCTGGTGCAGCAGCATTATGAGAACCTGCGTGAAAGGCTTTCCCGCTTCCCGGTAAAAGTCGGTCTTCTGTCGCGTTTTGCCACTCCGGCCATGATTAAGCAGACGGTAAAAGGCCTGCACGAAGGATCGATAGATGTCGTCGTGGGTACGCACCGTGTCCTTTCCAAAGATATCGTACCCAAAGATATTGGACTTCTGGTCGTAGATGAAGAACAGCGGTTCGGCGTAGAGCACAAGGAGAGGCTGAAGGCGCTCCGTCATTCGGTCGATGTTCTGACACTTACGGCTACCCCGATTCCGAGGACTCTTCACATGTCGCTTTCCGGAATAAGAGACATTTCCATACTGGAAGAACCTCCGCTTGACCGTCGTCCCGTCCAGACATATGTGATGGAATATGACGAGGATATCATCAATGAAGCTTGTCTTCGCGAAATATCCAGGCAGGGGCAGGTCTTTTATCTTTTCAATGATACACACCGCATCGTTGAAAAGGTCGCAGCCCTCGAACTTGCACTTCCGGGTGCCCGCATATTCTATGCGCACGGAAAAATGGGTGAACGGCAGCTTGAGAATATTATTGAGAGTTTCATATACCATGAAGCCGACATCTTGGTGTGTACTACAATTATCGAATCCGGTATCGACATGCCGAACGTCAATACAATTATTGTCGAAAATGCAGACCGGTTCGGACTCGCCCAGCTCTACCAGCTCAAAGGCCGCGTCGGCCGGTCCGACCGTCAGGCTTATGCCTATATTACATATCGACGGGACAAAATCCTGACTGAAGTAGCTGAAAAGCGTCTGACCGCCATCCGTGATTTTACAGAGCTCGGTTCGGGACTCAAGATCGCCCTCAAAGACCTGGAGGTACGCGGAGCCGGTAATCTTCTGGGCGCTGAGCAGCACGGTCAGATGGACGTAATCGGTTACGATCTCTACTGTCGGATGCTCGAAGAGGAAATCAAGAACATCCAGAGCGAAGCCGAGGGGCAGGCGATTGCCCCTGTGCGTCAGGCCGTGATAGAAATCGACATCGACGCGTACATTTCACCCGAATATATCCATGATGACGGACAGCGTATGGATGCCTACCGCCGCATCAGTGAAATTAAGAGCAGCAAAGAATATATGGATGTGCTTGATGAACTTATGGATCGTTACGGCGACGTGCCCAGACAGGTCCAGATCCTTACCGACATCTCTTATATCCGTCAGATGGCGGGCCGATTCGGCTTCTCGCGTATTCTTGTTAAGGACGAGCAGGTACTTCTGTACTATGTGGAAGACGCGCGTCCTGATATGGAAGCATTATCCCGCATTCTCGCACACCCCGATTTCAAAGGCAGAATTCTTTTCTCCGCCATGCAGAAGCCTTACATTCAATACCGGCCCGCTCCTGCGGATCGCGGACAGATCACCGACCGGCTGCGCGAATTTTTCCGTATCCTTGAAGGAGATATCGAGAAGACAAAGGAGCCGGAGAATCTGGAAAAAGATTGAAAGATTGAAAGATAGAAAGATTGAAAGATTGAAAGATTGAAAGATTGAAAGATTGAAAGATAGAAAGATAGAAAAACTGAGGAGACACAAATATGCGGATTATCGACCTGTCCAGCAGAATTCACGAGGGGATGGCTGTTTTCCCGGGAGATCCGGGAGTATCTCTGGAACTCATGTGCACGCATGAGAAGAATCACTGCCAGGTCACGGAGCTTCGCTTCGGGAGCCACACAGGAACGCATATTGACGCGCCGCGCCATTTTCTTGAGGGCAGAGAATCCATAACGGAAATACCTCTCGATTCTGTTGCCGGTGAAGCCGTCTGCATCAGCGCCGGGCTTTATTATGCGGGCGGTGAAGCGCATCCGGTTATGAATCTGTCCGATGAGGACAAATCCATAATCAGAACCGGTGACAGGGTTATTATTTCGACCGGTTGGGAAAAGAAGTCGGGCACAGCCGAATTTTTCGAGGAATATCCGATTTTTGACAAGGATCTGCTTACATTTCTGATCGACAAAAAGGTCCGCATGATCGGCATAGATTTACCGACAGTAGAAAGCAACATCGACCCGGCTGATCCGTTTGCGATGCACAGGATGATTCTGTCTCTGGGCATCATACCTGTCGAGGGACTCGTGAATTTATCCGGACTTATAGGCCGCCGGTTCTTTTTCTCGGCAGTTCCGCTGTCTCTGGAAAACGGGGACGGATCACCTGTCAGAGCCTATGCGATTGTCGAAGAATAGAGTCGAAATCAAGACATAAGGATACGCAGCTAACACAAAACGGATGGAAACAGAATTAATCATTATTCTTCGTCGACGCGTCTGTTTTTGTAATAATATTCTTTGTCGCGAGCTGATATTTCCCGTAGTACGCGGCAGGGGTTCCCTACGGCTACTACATTAGCCGGAATATCATGTGTGACGACACTTCCGGCTCCGATTACGGAGTTGTCCCCGATGGTAACGCCCGGCAAAATTACTGCGTTGGAGCCGATCCAAACATCGTTTCCGATTCTCACCGGAATGGAAAACTGATTGCCCGGCCTGCGGAGTTCCGGATCAACCGGATGTCCTGTCGTCGTGATAGTTACGTTCGGTGCGATCATTACATTGTTTCCGATATATACGTAAGTATCGTCTACAATCACAAGGTTAAAGTTAGCATAGAAATAGTCTCCGATATGCACGTAAGACCCATAAGCCATATGAAACGGAGGCTCAATCCAGATATCCCTGCCCATGTCGCCCAGAAGCTCGCCGAGCAGACTGGCCCGGAGGGTTTCTTCGCTCGGGCGGGTAAGGTTGAAATCATACAAAAGTTCCTTGCAGCGACGGCGTTCCTGCTCAAGGCCTTCACCCATGTCCGTATACAGCATACCGTTTTTCATGCGTTCTCTTATTGACATATAATCCTCTTTTCACGCGTTACATTACTGACCTATTGTCCACTTGTCAGCAGACTTCCACCGCAAACATCTGCGGGTCGAATCCGGCGGATTCAACAGTAATTTTCAAAGTGCCGGGCTCTCCGTTGGATTCAACATAGAATCCGAAAGAACCGCCTTTGAGTGCAAAAGTATCCGGACCCTGTATGCGTCCCGGACCTTCAAGGGATACACGGATGATATTATCGGCAAAAGGTAATGTATTACCTTTCTGGTCTGCAACTGCGATAAGAAAGCGCGTGACATCTTTTGCGCCCTTTTCAAGGGTCAGGTCATCCGGGATGACAACAAGACTGGATGGGACGGGATTTTTGGAGAATTCTTTGGTGATAATCAGCTTACCGTCCGCATAACCGCAGATTTTGCCGTCTTCCCAGCGCATTCCCCACTCGCCGAGACGCTCGATCGGGATATCGCTCATCTCCACGATAAACGGAGGATAGGGAAGACTTGCGAATTCTTGTGACTTTCGGGCAAGGGTAATAGGCTCCGAGCTGCCAAACTGGAGTGTGATATAGTCGCAGTTGGTGAGTACAATAAGCGGAAGGATGCCCCCGATGGAACGCTCTCCTCTTGCCCAGAAGGTCACCGGCATCAGTACCGGCTCTACCTCGGGACTGATCTGTGATTTGTAGACGTAGGCTGCGAATTTGCTGGTGCGGAACATGTCCATGACGCCATGATAGCAAATACGGTCGCCCGCTCCAAAATCATTATGTGTGTTGTAGTCAAAAGCACACCAGCCAACCGCACCGGCTATCATCGGATCCGCACTTGCGCCGCTTTGCATCAGCAGATGCCTGGTAACATGACCGGCCTGGCGCTCTTCGCAGTCGAATTTCTTAGTCGGGAACATATGGCCGCAAAACTCGGAAATCATGTAGGGAACATCAAAATCCAGTCCGGTAACATCACGCTGTCCGCTGGTATAGAGCTCAATACCATTGCTGCCGAAGTCATTGTATGTATATACATCTTCCAGAAGTTCACTGTTTTTGATGCATCGAACGCCGGCAATGGGTCTTGAAGTATCCAGCGCGCGGGCTGTCTGATTGGTCATTGTATAGAAATCGTGATCATCCCGCGACTCGTTGATCCGGACGCCCCACATAATTATGGAAGGGTGATTCCAGTCGCGCTCAATCATCTCTTTGACATTGACATCAGCGACCTTTTTCCAGGCTTCGTCACCAATATGCTGCCAGCCGGGGATCTCTTCGAACACGAGGAGTCCAATCTCGTCACAACGATCCAGAAAATGAATAGACTGAGGATAATGGGAGGTACGCACAAGATTCAAGTGCAGCTCGTTTTTGAGAATATCGGCATCTTTTGCCTGTGCTCTCTTCGGCATGGCATTACCTACATATGGCCATGACTGATGACGGTTCAGGCCTCTGAGCTGGAGTCTTTCACCGTTCAGGAAGAACCCTTCCGGCTTGAACTCGATCGCCCTGAAACCGATGCGTCTTACAAACTTATCAGTCTTTGGACCGGTATGAAGGAGCAGCGTAACCGTATAAAGGGCGGGGTCATCCAGTGTCCAGAGGCGTATTGGATCCGCCTTCGAGTCTTTTTCGATGTTGCTGAAGACATGCTCATAACTCGACTGTCCGGCAGGGCAGAGTATATGTTCCTGAGCCCGGAAAACGACCTGCTCCGTCTTGTCAGAAATAATTACTTCAAGAATGGAGGACGTGTCCCCGGACGCGTTGTCTACTGCTACATTAATCTGCATTCCCTTCTGGTCTTCGAGTGCATGCAAGGGAAGAATTTTGGCATTCTGTATATGAACGGGTTCAAAAATGTCCAGATACACTTCGCGGTAGATTCCGCCGTAAGTCAGGTAGTCAATCTGTCCGCCAAAAGGAGGAATATCTGCGCGCTCTGTAGAATCAACGATAACTGTAATCTCGTTGGGACCTGTTTCGGTGAGTACGTCCTGTACAGAGAAAGAAAACGGTGTATATCCGCCCTTGTGTTCGCCGAGATACTGACCGTTCAGATATACTTTGGCATATGTCATTACGCCTTCGAACAAAAGGACCGCGGTCTGGTTCTTCTCAAGAAGCGGTGACTCAAAATAGTTCTTATAGCAGGAAATTATCTGGAACTGCTTTTCATCAAAATAATGGAAGGGCAGCTCTACATTTGCATGCGGCAGCTGAACTTTGATAAATCCGGTTACATCACGACTCAACTCCATACCGTCAGAATATTCACTGCTATAGTACCAGCCGTTCAGTAATTCATTTCTCTTAATCATATACACACCCGCAGCTTTCCAATTATTTTGGTTGATAGTTCGTAACTTATATGCAGAGATCCAGATATGGTCACAGTGTACAAGCGTAAAATGTGGCTGTCAATAAATTTACTAAAATATCAATATTTTCACTACCTGATAATTTAAATGGAAGTATCGCTGATCACTGTTCGATTGGAGTCTTTTTCGCGGTCCTGCAACTCTCCCGGATGACTAAGTGACTGGGTAAAGTGATTTTTTTCGGAACCTTCCTGTGTTCGAATCTTTCCTTAAGCAGGCTGACGGCAGTCTCACCCATGAATTCCGAGTAGAACTTCACAGTAGTAAGCGGCGGAAAAGTGTATTGGGCAATCGGGATGTCGTTCATTCCTATTATAGATATGTCCTCGGGGATCTTGAGGCCGGTCTCGTGAATGGCCCGCATTATTCCGATGGCCTCAGAGTCGTTGCCGGCAATAATCAACTCGGGCAAATTGTGTTTGGCGTATGCTTCCATGAACAGCTTATATCCGCCGCGGCTTTTGCTGTACTCCTTGTCGAGGTATACGTAGTCGCTGTTATAAAGATGGTTCTTTTGAAGAAACTCTACGAAGGCGGTATATCTTTTCTCGCCGAGATAGGTCCTGGATTCAGGGTAATTCTCGACCCATCCAAAATACCCGATCTTGGTGAAGCCCTGTTCAAGTGCGAAGCACAGTGCTTTCACCATGGCCGTGTCAACGTCTACAACTACGCTGTCCAGCTCGTCTTCGAGCGGTGAAGAGTCTACGGCAACTATGTTTTTGCACTGAGACTGGAAGGTCCGCATGTCGGCCGTGCTGAATTTGCCGATTGCAATTAATCCGTCAAGTCCCCTCATCCTGTCAAGCGGAAAGCTGTGGTCATTCTCATAGAGTTTGACGATATCAAAATTATATTCCTGGCATTTCTTTTCTATGCCGATACGAATGGCGAGGTAATAGGGGTCCTGAAGTTCTTCATTGACGGTAATAAAGTGAATAATACCGATTCTGAATTGTGCGGGACGGGGCTTTCGAACGGGCTTTGATTTCCTTTTGCTGCGGGGGGTCTCATACTCGAGTTCCTCGGCTACCTCGAAAATGAGCTTGCGCTTTTCCGGGCTGATTGATAAAGTCTCGTCGTAATTTATGACACGGGATACGGTTGTCAGGGAGACACCGACCTTATCCGCTATTTCTTTTAATGTAGCCATAGCAAAAACCTCTTTTCCGGTAAAAAGTACTCTTTGAGTTTACTTCCTGTTAGTAAAATATACAATGTCCTGCGTTCTTGCGCCGGTAAGAATCTTGACCGGAGGGAAAATTTTCGTGATTTTTTGCACAATTACCGAAAAGTTAGAGCGAAACTAAAAAATAGGAATAAATAATCAACGGAAAAACCTTCTGTTATTTACTGAAAAACTAGTAAAATAATTTAAGTTTTGCAAAATCTCTGATATAATCCAATTACTGGAGACCCGAAACCCAATTAATTCATGGCGAAGGAGAATAATCGTATGAGAAAAGCATTTATTTGCCCCTCAAAGTATGTTCAGGGAGAAGACGAATTATTGAATCTTGGTTATTTTGTCAGGACGTTTGGAAGCTCAGCGCTGCTGATTGCTCACCCGGATGATGTCGCCCGCGTTCAGGATAAGCTGACAAAGACGTCGGCCGCCTTCGACGTGACTTTTGTATCGAGCAGCTTCGGGGGAGAGTGTTCCCGTGAGGAAGTGGCGCGCTTGAAGCAGGTCGCTAAAGAGAATAAGTGTGACTGCACGATCGGCCTGGGCGGAGGCAAAGCAATAGATACAGCTAAGTGCGTGGCGGAGGGGAATGCCCTCATCATCTGTCCGACGATTGCTGCGACGGACGCTCCGACGAGCCATTCCGCCGTTCTTTATACACCCGACGGTGCGTTTGACGATTATGCATATTTCAAGCAGAATCCCGGTGTGGTTCTTGTGGATACATCGGTTATAGCCAAAGCACCGGTACGGTTTCTGATATCAGGTATGGGTGATGCTCTGTCGACTTATTTTGAAGCACGTGCTAATACAAGGTCCTATGCCGGCGTCAATGCCGGACTTCCGTGCGGTGTAAGGGAAGGCAAAACACAGCCGGCCAAAGGAACGATGGCGGCTTTTGCACTGGCATCGCTTTGCTACGAGACTCTTCTGGCTGACGGCCTTAAGGCGAAGATAGCATGTGAGGCGCATGTTGTTACGCCCGCTTTGGAAAACATCATAGAGACCAATATACTGCTTTCGGGTCTGGGTTTTGAAAGCGGCGGACTGGCGGCTGCCCATGCGATTCATGACGGACTGACGCTGCTTCCCGGGACGCACAAGTATTTCCACGGTGAAAAAGTAGCTTTCGGTACACTGGCTCAGCTTTGTCTGGAGAATTCACCGGCCGAAGAGATCGATGAAGTTGTTACCTTCTGCCTTTCCCTTGGACTTCCTGTCTGCCTTGAAGATATCGGTGTGAAATCACTCTCCGACGAAGATCTGATGGAAGTTGCCCGTAAATCTTCCATTCCGGAAGAGTCCATTCACTCCATGCCGTTTCCGGTCACACCGGAGCAGGTTGCCGCCGCAATACGTGCCGCTGATGCCATCGGCAAAAGCTACAAGCTCGGGGGATCCTTATGAAAAAAATCATCAATAAGCCGGAGTCTGTTGTCTCGGATTTGCTGGACGGTCTTGCATTTGCACACCCTGAATTGTCCGTCAACCGCAAATTCAAGTTTGTAACCCGCAGAAACAGTAACCGCGAAAAAGTGACGCTGATCAGCGGCGGCGGGAGCGGGCATGAGCCGGCACACGCCGGGTTTGTCGGTACGGGTATGCTTGATGCAGCCGTCTGCGGCGATGTTTTTGCGTCGCCTTCACAGATTCAGATCTATCAGGCGATTCGGGAAACCGCCGGTTCCAAAGGGACACTTCTGATTATCAAGAACTACAGCGGCGACATTATGAACTTCCAAAACGCAGCATTTCTGGCTGCGGAGGATGGAATACAGGTTGATTATGTTAAAGTCGACGAAGATATTGCTGTGCAGGACAGTCTGTACACGGTAGGCCGGCGCGGTGTAGCAGGTACGATATTTGTGCACAAGCTGGCGGGAGCGGCAGCTGAACGCGGAATGGAACTGGCAGAAGTCAAAGCGGTCGCCGAGAAGACGATCGGAAGAGTCAGAAGTCTCGGCTTCGCTTTCACGTCCTGTACCGTACCCGCCAAAGGAACGCCGACGTTTATCCTCGGCGAAGATGAGATGGAATATGGTGTCGGAATACATGGAGAACCCGGAATCAAAAGGGAGAAGATCCTGTCGGCAGACGAACTGGCAAGCCGGATGGTCGCCGCCATTACGGCGGACCTGAAGCTTGGTGTACAGAAGGCGACTGTACCCGGATCCGAATCGAAGGCCGATTCCGCATCGGACCCTCATCCTGAGGCAGCCCTCCTGATTAATGGATTTGGAGCAACTCCGCTTCAGGAGCTCTATGTGCTTACCAAATCCGTGGCCCGTGAACTGAACCGTATGGGGATTACCGTCCTCAAGACACTTGTGGGAAACTATATGACCAGTATTGATATGGCCGGCGCGTCCATCTCGATTCTGCATCTTGATGAAGAGCTTAAAAGCCTTCTGGCGGACTCATGCGATACACCGGGCTTAAAGCAGGACGGAGCTCTTGTACCATGTGTTTTCACAGAAGACGCACAGCCGCTAAAGGACGCAGCGGAGACACAGACGAAGAAATTCGCGGCCGATGCTGCGGTCATTAAGAACGATTGTCTGTCACTGGATAATCTGATCTATATGGTTGACAGGATGAGTGAATGCATCATAAGAAATGAAGTCCCGTTCTGTGAGCTTGATTCGTTCGCAGGAGACGGAGATTTCGGAATGAGTGTTGCCAAGGGATTCCGCCGACTCGATGTCGAGTGGGCTGACATTCTTACCAATCACAGTAAAGACACCGGGAGTTTCCTGGAAGCATGTTCTCTGGTGATCATGGAATACTGCGGCGGCGCCTCCGGACCTATCTGGGGATCTGCGTTCCGGGCGGCCGGGCGTTACTGCGGCGCCCGAACAAGTCTGACTCTTGCAGAGTTTGCCGGGATGCTGCACGCTGCCGTTGCGGGAATTCAAAAAACGGGCGAGCGGTCCTTCGGACGAGGTGCGGGAATCGGTGATAAGACGCTAATCGATGCTCTCATTCCCTGCGCACAGTCACTGACCGATGATGCGGCAGCCGGCACTGCCTTTTCGAAAGCCCTTCAGAACGGAGCCAAAGCTGCGCAGGCCGGAGCTAAATCCACGGAACAGATCGTCGCAAGAATGGGACGTGCAGGAACCGTCGGAGAGCGCAGTCTGGGCTATCCGGATGCCGGGGCCTATGCCCTGGGTGTGATTTTCCAGGATATAGCCGACAGTATGAAGTAGGGTCGACGGCCGGACAATCAACAGATATAAGCTGGACTATTGACATAGATTTTGGCTGACAAGAATGAAAAGGATTACAAAAGAACAGAACTACAAAAGGGCTGCGGGTGAGAAATACACCGGCAGCTCTTTTGTTTGCAGCGTGAAAATAGTGGATTATGCAAAAACCAGCGAAAATTTATTTGTCAAAAATATTATAGATGTGCTATTATGCATATAAATTATTACGATGCATATAAAGGAGCAATATTATGGATGATCCATTTGATTCTGATACAAAATCAATAACTGATAATGAATCAGTTGACGAATCAGCGGAGCCGATCAGACCTATTTGGCTGCGGGAGCAGTATTCGACAGTGAATCCGGATCTCGAGCTGACACAAAATAAAATAATCTTGCCGGAGAAGGAAGCGTCTCCTTTTGATTTAGTGCATGACAAAAAGGATTGGTATATATTGATCGATTCGACTGACGGAACAAGGATTTCCTACGACAAGAAGGAAATAAAGACACGCCTTCGAGCCAATATCCTTACTGGAAAGCATGATAAGAATAGTTCAGCCATAATTTTTACAAAAAGGAAACCGCTTTTCCTCCCAAACAAAGACCGCTGGAATTTGATCACTAACTGGAATCAAAAAACGACTACTCTGTCAGAATTTGCGAAAAAGCATTTTGCAGTGGGTTCCCTATACCAACCAGTATGGAGTCATGCACTTGCGGGACTCAAATGGGGTGCGGCCATTGGAATTATCCTCAAAAGTATTGACAGTTCTATCAGCCTTTATCAGACGGACCCTTTCATGGCTGTCCTTGTAACCATGGGTATACTCGTATGTTTCATCCCTCGTTATGGGATCACGTCATTTTTTCTTTTTTTATTTATGGCGTCACGATACCCTGATACAGAATTTCTTCTCCCAATGATTCTAACGGTGGCTCTTACCGGTGCTGCTCTCGTATGTCTGCCCGGCATGGCTGTCGGCGGCATTATCGGCTGGTGCCGGAGAAGGTCGATGCCTCGCGCTTATGATGCCGTGTCTGAATCCGGCAGAGTTATAGTCAAAGCTGTCTTTCTTCCCTTTCTGGCGGGATGCGCAGTAATTACTGTATACGTGGTTATAGTATTTCAAGTGCTTTTGCCCTGGGTATACAATATGAGTAAAATAATGGCTGAGCGCGGGCAATAGGCTGTTGCCGGATATCGGTGACCGTACATGTCGAGTTATTCTTTAATCCGAAAATACAAAATGCACTTCTGAGGTGAATAATGTCCAAGGTAAAAATTATTCTGATCCGGGTTTTCAGCTTTCTGATATCTTGCGGGGCTACCGTTGCGGTCCATTATTTCATTACCTCAAATATCATGAGCCGGCTTGGGATTAGCTCAGGTATTTCGAATATACTGATCCTTCTGGCGCAGCTTATCGTTATTTATGTTCTTACACAGCTGCTTATATTTAGAAAGCTGACAGGAATACAGAAAATTCTGCTGACTTCGGCTTATTCGATTAGTGTAGTCAGCGCCCTCTTTCTGAGGTATTCCCTCTATATAATCCAATTTTGTTTCAGAGGGAATTTGTTCGCCAGGACTTTCTGCTGGAATCCGGTCTCCTTTATTTTCGATTTTTTTGAATATCCTTTCAGTCTGGTTACCAATCTGCTGAACGTTGCGTTGTTCATTCCTCTCATGCCGTTTTTGGCCTTGTACAAACGAAGTCCCAAATGGTGGGTGATTATCATTGGTTTTGTGGTTATTGAGTTATTGCAAGTTCTACTTAATTGCGGTTTATTTGATATGGGCGATATAGTTCTTTACACACTGGGATATCTGTGCGGAGCAGGCATTGTCACGATGTATAAAAACAGGGCTGAGAAAGTCCGTCTATTGCAGCTGCCAAATTGACCCGTGTTGTATAATATTTATGTGGTTCCATTTGAAAGTTTTCTTGTCTCCGGCTGAATAGCCCTACATATTTGCGGATTAATACGCGAGGTATAAATATGAGCCCTATCTATGAGATAAAAACACTTATTATGAAAAAATTCACCGTCCGACGGGGCATAGCTTTGACTATCCTTTCGAGCGTAATCCTGATGTCCTCCTGTACATCTGCTTCGCCCGCACCGCAAGTGAACGAGAGTATTATATTAAGTGAAAGTTCTCAGCCCGGCGAAAATCCGCAGCCAAATTCGAATCCGCAGACAAGTTCGAATCCGCAGCCAAGCGAGCTCCCCAAGTCTGTCCTAAAGGAGCAATTGGCAGCCTTCCCGGAGGACTATTCCTCAGAGCAGGCCGTAAAAGACGGATTTTTGGTATTCAATAATTCGCGGAATCCGGATGTCTCAATCGGAGAGGAATTCATCAAGGAAGTCCTTGCAGGTAAGCCGGATTCTCTGCTTATCTATCAGAGCACAACAGAAGGCGACCCGATCCTGTCTCTAGTCAATTACGACGGTCAACTGTATCAATATTGTGAGGATAGCAGCAGGGATAAATTCGCGGGACAATCGGCAGATAAATACCGGGAAGCAAGCTACGCTTACCTGATCGTATACGAACAGGATGAGGGACGATATGTGTTTCTTATGCAGGACAATAGCCTGACGTATGAAGACTTGCGGACAAAAATGCTGAGCAGCTCAAGTCCGGAGAGAATCGACTGCCAGCTTCTTTTTGTAATGCCGGACCCAAGAAAAGACCGTTGATTAGAACAAGCGGAACAAGGAGGATCAGGAAGGATAAAGGAGGATCAGGATATGTCAGCTGCATGCTACAGGGATGAGTTAGTAGGCCTTTTCGGATATCCGGTGGATGAGAATCCGACGGTGGTTATGATAGAAGCGGGTTTCCGTGAGCTTGGGCTCAAGTACCGGTACATCACGATGGAGGTCAGATCCGAGAATCTCGAAACAGCCGTTAAGTCACTTAAGGCACTCGGATTCAAGGGCGCCAACTGTACGATTCCGCACAAAGTGGAAGTGCTCAAATACCTGGATCACGTTGCTCCCGATGCCAGGATTATAGGGGCGGTTAATACAATATATGTAAAAGATGGGGAGACGTACGGTGAGAACACGGACGGCAAAGGCTTCATCTTGTCGATGCAGGATGCCGGCGTAGTACTTGAAGGCAAAAAAATAGTCGTGCTTGGTGCAGGCGGCGCAGCAAAAGCCATTACAGTCGAGCTGGCAATGGCCGGCGCAGCCCATATCATGGTCATAAACAGAGATGTAAACAGAGGGACGGCGCTTGCCGCAAATCTGAATGACAAGACCCCCGTGAAAGCGTCTTACACTGCCTGGAAGCGAACGTATCAGCTTCCGTCTGATACGGACATCCTTGTACAGGCTACCAACATCGGGCTTTACCCTGATACTTCCTGCCCGGACATCGACTATGACTCTATTCTTCCCGGTATGGTCGTATGCGACGTAATTCCGAATCCGCCGCATACTGAATTCCTAAAAAGAGCCGGGGCAAGGGGTGCCCGCACCTTTGACGGCTTGGGGATGCTCGTCAACCAGGGAAGAATCGGCTTCAAGCTCTGGACGGGAATGGAAGCCCCTGTCGAAGTTATGAAAGCGGCTTTGGCGAAGGAATTTGCAGAGTAATCAGTCACTCGATGTCCCTGACAATCTCAAGCGGAGGAATATCAAGTACGGTCGGCCTGGCCAGGTATGCACGGAACAATTTAAGCACTCCGGCATAATACATGCCGTCGCAGATCCGCTCATCGGTCACAACGGTATAGTCAACGTATTTTTTCCTGACTATCTTGCCCTGGTCATCGAGATGATTCTCGTACCGCTTGGCTCCGAATGCCATAAATATCGGAACATTACCTATATTGTAAAGGTGATGGTAGACGGGCGGGATGCCAAGGGAGCCGAGGGATGTGATGAACATGGAGCCGTGAAAAGGGCTTACGGCTAATAGGGAAGACGGCACAAGGCCGAAGTAGTCAAGCGTTCTCAAGAACCAGACGGCAAATTTCTTAACCAGTCCGGGGATGTAATTTAAGACTCTTGCAGCACTGTCAATGTCATTTTCATCCCCTTCAAAGGCATTGGTGAAGGCATCTTCAAAACGATTATAGACATCCTCGGCCGTGTCCGACGGTTCGAAAAATACTTTGATGACCGTCTCGGGTTCTTCTTCGGTGAGGGTTTTTCTGACAACCATGTTAACTTCTATCTTATTCCTGGCAAAAATCTTCTGGCCTGATATAAACCGGTTAATGCGCGGCTTCTGTGATACCACGCGGACATATCCTGCAAGAAATACATGAAGGATGCCAAAGTGGGTGAGTCCGCTGCTGCGCTTGGCGAGCACATACCTGTCTACTTCCGCTGTATCAATTTTGTCGCTGATATAAGTAACCGCATCATTTCTGCTGACCATGATATAGGGAGACAGAGCTTCAATAGGATGAAGTGACCGGAGTTTCCGGCCGTCTTTCCGGTCACCAAAACGTCGTTTTATATTAGCCATGTAAAATACCCCGCATTCTATACAAATCGATAAATACAGAGGCTTGCAATTTATTGGTTCCTATATTCAGCATACCAAAAATATTGGTACAATGAAATTGAACCGCATAGTAATTCCACTTGTTTTGCCCAAATAGCCTATAATGAAGAAATAAGAAAAGGGCAGGGAGGTCAGAAACTCATGCTCAGGAGACCTGAGAAAGACGAAATCAAAGATATTCTTATGATTACGGCCGGATGTGCGGCTCTGGTTATTGGTAACTATTTTTTCAAATTCCCGAACCATTTCGTATTCGGCGGGGTAACCGGTCTTGCTGTATTGATAGGCGATCTGACGACCTTCAGTGTCGGTACGATCAACCTGGTTTTAAATGCTTTGTTTCTACTTTTGGGATTTCTGATGCTCGGCCGCAAATTCGGCGCCCGAACGATCTATGCCACGGTTCTGCTGACGGTATCATTTTTGGTGCTTGAAATTGTTTATCCGATGAAGGCTCCTTTTACTGATCAGCTGATGCTGGAATTCAGTATTTCAATCCTGCTGACGGCTTTTGGCAGTGCTTTACTTTTCCATAGCGAGGCATCAAGCGGAGGTACCGACATTGCGGCCATGATTCTCAAGAAATATACCGGCAATGATATCGGGTGGATGCTGCTGATATCGGATGTTGTGATTGTATTTGCTGCCTTCTTTATCTTCGATATACAGACCGCGCTTTTTTCGAGTCTGGGATTACTAATCAAGTCAATGGTGATAGACACATCGGTCGCGCAGCTGAATCGGTCGAGGATGGTGAGCATCATCTGCGACCGGCCGGATTCGATCTGTGAATATATCATCAAGGTCATAAAGAGGGATGCAACGTATTATGAAGGAACGGGAGCATACAGCCAGCAGAAGAAATACATTATCATATGCGTTTTGAAGCCAAAGCAGGAAATCAAGCTTCGGCGCTATATACGCGATAATGAACCGAGCGCTTTTGTCCTGGTCTCCGAATCGAGCCTGATATTCGGCAAAGGATTCTCTCATATTTCATGAGATTTCCAGTTTCGTGAGATTTCCAGATTCGTGAGATTTCCGATTTTGTGAGATGATCATTGTTTACGATAGGACATCCAAAGTGAATCGAGAATAGATCCAGAGTAAATCCGGTTCATACAAAGTGTTGACAAAACCACTGAATGACACTATTCTAGTTATCATATAGGATTAGTACGGATTGCACGTGATCAGACTGATCCGGGTAAGGACAGCCGGCAGGTACAGGCAAGGGATGCCAACAGGTACAAGCAAGGGATGCCAACAGGAACAAGGAAGGGCGGGTACGATATCATGGCGGACGCGGAAAACTTGAATAAAATACTTGGGGATGAATACGAGTGGCTGCACCGCCATCCTGAAATTGCACTGCAGGAGATAAAGACGACAGAGCACATCAAGCTTTTTCTGCAAAGTCATGGAATTGAGCTTCTCGATCTTCCGATCAAGACAGGTGTGATTGCCGTTATAAGGGGGAGGAGTCCGCACCCGGTTGTTGCTCTTCGTGCGGATATTGATGCACTTCCATTGCAGGAAGAGACAGGCCTGCCTTTTTCATCGGAAAATCAGGGTATGATGCACGCGTGCGGGCATGATTTTCATACAGCATCCCTTTTAGGTGCGGCTTTACTTCTGCAGGAGCGCAAAAACGAATTGGAAGGGACAGTTAAACTACTGTTTCAGCCTGCGGAAGAGTCAATGAGCGGTGCTGCGATAGTGATGGCTACAGGTCTTCTCGATGATGTCGATGTAATCTTCGGACTACATGTCTGTGCTGATGCGATACCCGGCGTCATATATGTTAAGGAAGGTGCGGACCACGCATCTGTCGATCGGTTCCTGATCGACATAAAGGGCAACAGCGCCCACGCGGCATACCCGCACCTCGGAACCGATCCAATAGTTGCCGCTGCCGCACTCATAACGGGGTTTCAGACGGTGGTCAGCCGCAATGTGGATCCGTCGAGTGAAGCGGTAGTCAGTATCACAAGAGTGGAGTCCGGAACGACGTGGAATATTATCCCCGGAGCCGCACAGCTTGAGGGTACGGTACGTACCTTCGACGAATCTGTGCGTGTACTTGTGAAAAACCGCCTTGAGGCAATCGCCGCAGGTATAGGCACTTCGTATGGCACAGACATTTCTTTCAAATGGATGCCCGGCACGCCCGCGACAAATAATGACGCAGCGCTTGTTGAATTTATCAGAAAAACGGCGGGTTCACTTGGACTTCCCGTGGAAACACTTGCTGCTTCCATGGGCGGCGAGGACTTTTCGATCTATCAGCAGACAATCGAAGGCGTAATCTGGCAGATTGGCGTCGGCAGCAGCTGCTTCCTGCATCATCCCAAATTTGCGGTGGATGTAAGCGCTCTTCCTAAGGCCGCCCGTCTTACCGCCGCACTCGGCGAACAAATACTTCTGGAGAAGAAAAGACAGGTATCCCTGTAAGGAATACTACTGTTTTCTGCCAAAATCAGGCGCATGGAGGGGGGATGTTGGATGAAGAATCCGCTCAATTATCAGACAACCGAATACGACTGCGGACCTACAACAATGACAAACGCCATCAGTTATTTATTCAAGCGGGAAGAAATACCACCTGATGTTATAAAGCATATTGTTCTGTATAGTCTTGATGCCTACAACGGCAAGGGTGAATTCGGCAAAAACGGTACCTCTGCCATGGCCATGATGTTTCTGTGCAACTGGCTCAATCAATTCGGGAAAGTCAAACACTTTCCGATTCACTGCGAGTTTTTAACCGGCGCAGATGTGAATCTTGGACAGCAGAGCAGAATCTCCGAGAGCCTGCAGCAGGGCGGAGCTGTTGTGGTGCGCCTTATGTATGGCTGCTGGCATTATGCCCTTCTGACAGGAACCGATGAGCAATATACGTACCTTTTTGATCCTTATTTTCGAAAGAGACCTTTTACAAAAGAAGGGCTGGATATAATTACCGATGCACCGGCTGCAATGAACCGGCGTATAGCTAACAGCATTTTGAACAGCGAGGAAAAAATCTCTTACGCACTCGGTCCGAAAGATACACGAGAAGCGGTTATTCTGTTTAACAAAAATACACAAAAAACTCCGGAAAAAACGATTGAATACTTTATCTGACTGCACAAGAATGGGTGTGGGTATTTATTCCAACGTCGCTAATTGATGCAGCTTTACCGGTAATAACAAACAAAATTATTTTCAGTGAAAGAGAAAAATGCATGGAAATAATTATATAATTGTTGTAATTAATGATAAAGTTTATATAACGATACTTTTTCAAAAATGAATACAAAAACGGGTTCGGAGTAACAACATGAATAGACCGCGAAGACGCAAGGTAAGACTTAAGAGAAAAGTGCGCCGCGCACTCATAGTTACAATTCTTTCCCTTGCAGTAATTACTGTACTGGGTGCGGCAACGTATCATTTCGCTACACTTGAAAAGAAATATGCCGTTGTGGATGCAAGTGGAAAAGAAAAGAAGCTTACAGCAGAACAGATGAAGAAAACGCTTGATATCCAGACTTTTTATCCCGGAATAAGAATTAACGGCGTTGATATGTCCGGCAAAACCAAAGAGGAAGCAGCTGCTCTGTTTACAGGCGCGTCTGCTTTTGATGCTTCTCAAGTCGATATTACTTTGGCTGTCGATAATGAGAATTACCCGATTGATTTTACTGATGTTAATATCAGCTCCAATCTTACTGATATAATTAATGAAGCATATAATTATGGAAGAACAAATGCGCAGACGGATGAAGTGCAGGCGCTTATCGGAAGATATGAGACAGTCGTCCGGCTCCAAAATGCCGCTATAGATTACAGTACGAGCAACGTGGCAGATCCGGCAGCTCTCGACGCGGAGGTTCATGCTCTGCTTGATCCTCTGGAGATCCCGGCTGAAGATGCAAAAGCGACGTCATTTGACACGGATTCACTTACCTTTGTAATAGAAGAGTCATCTGCCGGTCTGGATATAGATATTGAAGCTGCGATAGCCGGAGTCAAAGCTGCGATAGCTGCCGACGAATATGTGAAAACCATACCGGTCAGCTCGACTATCCTCGAGCCGGATATGAGTAAAGAGGAATTGTCGTCCCATCTTGGGCTTGTGTCCACTTGTACTACCAAAACAACTGATGTTACCAACCGCAATACCAACATCTCCTTAGTGTGTAAGAGAATAAACGGACTGGTTCTTCAGCCCGGTGAGACATTCAATTTCAACGAATATGTCGGAGAACGTACGGCAGAGAAAGGCTACCAGGAAGCAGGCGGAATCTTTGACGGAACAGTGCGCCTTGAACTCGGCGGCGGTATCTGCCAGGCGAACGGTACGCTTTTCCATAGTGTAATGAAAGCTGATCTTCAGATTGACGAGCGCTATCCGCATTCCTGGCCGAGCACCTATGTTGATATCGGCACGGATGCAACCGTAACGTGGAATGGCGTCAATTTTCAATTCACCAATGATACGGAGTATCCGGTGGCCATTCACGCATACTATTATGACAGGGAAGTGACAGTACAGATTTACGGGCGTCCAGTCGATAATGGCATGAAAATACATATAGAGGGCGTTGTTGTTTCTTCAACACCTCCGGGCCCGACAGAATATGTGGCTGACCCTTTGGCTCCTGCCGGTATAAATACTACTTTACGATCTCCGCATAATGAAATAAAAGCAGAATGTTACAAAATATACTATCAGGACGGCGTGGAAATCAAGCGAGAACTGGCGTTCACCAGCTCATATCGTGCCATAACGGAGAAGCTCAGCGTCGGTGTACTCGCTCCGGATGGCAGCATCTGCCCGATGGATCCGCTTACCGGTGTGGTAACCATGCCTGCCATAACACCAACTGTCACACCGTTGCCAACTGCAGTTCCGGCGGTTACTGTTGCACCGGCGGTGTAAGGAACCGTTAGTACAAATAATATGTCGTTTATTAAATATATTATTGAAAAAGCAATAAAAAATATATAATCAACATAATTTTATTTCATAATTGCATTAGTCCGCCGTCTGTTCACAGGCATTGACACTAAAAGAAAATAGAGTGATAATCAAAACCGTTGCTGATTGCGGTCAGCAGCCTTGAAAATGTAAACATTGGACCGGGGAGCCTTTATTGGCTGAGAGGGAGCTTCATGCTTCGACCCGCGGAACCTGATCTGGATCATGCCAGCGAAGGAAGTCCTGGATTGTATAGAAGCCCTTTATGGGGGTTTTTAGACGTCCGGCTGTTCGCGGCCGGGCGTTTTTTCGTCGTCGGCCGGTCCCTCTGTTCTTTTCGAGAAATACGAAAGAGGAGGAATATTCTATGTCTGAACCGGATTATTACCGGCTGCTCGACGCTAATCTGAACCGGGTGTGTGAAGGTCTGAGAGTGTTGGAAGACTGGTTCCGATTTGCCAGTCCTGACCCCGGGCTTGTTGCTTACACCAAATCGCTTCGTCACAGGATTCGCCTGCAGCCGTCTGTGCTATGGCCCCGGCTGCCGGCTCTTGGTCTGGATGCACGGGATTCCCTTCTTGACTGTGGGCCGGAAATCACACGTGATCTGCAGACGGCAGGCAAGACTTCCCAGACGCATTCTCAGGCAGATCACCTGATCACGGCTAATTGCAAGCGAATTCAGGAAGGCCTTCGTTCTCTGGAGGAAATCAGCCGACTGATAGGGCAGACTTGTCTGGCTTCAACATTCGAGGAGTGCCGCTATCAGTCGTATGAGCTGGAAAAAAGATGCTTCCTTACCGGACAGGCGGAGACGCACAAGGATTTGAAGCCTGATTGGTCCGGGCATTTTTGCGGTCTGTATGGTATCACGATGGCTGATCCCGCACGCGGCCGCGGCCATGTCGATGTCGGCCGAGCTCTTCTTGCGGCCGGAGTCCGGATTCTTCAATACCGGAATAAAACAGATGATTTGAAAAAGCAGTACGAAGACTGCCTGCTTTTGGCAGATGCATGTAGGAGTGAGGGTGCTCTCTTCATTGTAAATGACCGGCTGGATCTTGCTTTGGCCGTCTCGGCTGACGGCATCCACCTCGGTCAGGAAGATCTGCCCCCGGCACAGGCCGTGCATATCATTCAAAACGTACGTCAAAGAACCGGATCGCGGATCGATGATGACAGCCCGTTTCTGATAGGCCTGTCCACTCACAATCCCGGACAGGCTGAAGCGGCATCCACGGAGCCCGTTGATTATATCGGAGTCGGCCCTATCTATCCGACAAATACAAAGACGGATTTGAATTGTCCCATTGCCGGACTTGATTATCTGAACTGGACTTCCCGCAATATCAGTCTGCCGCAGGTTGCAATCGGAGGGATAACGATGGAAAATCTGACAGATGTTCTGGACAATGGAGCCCGCTGCTGCGCTTTGATCAGCAGTGTTGTTCTGCAGGATGATATTACATCTGCGGCCGGTCAGGTACATGCACAGATTATGGAACGAGCATAGTAAGAACCTTAGGGAAAAATGAGAACGAGCAAAAGAAACGCAAAATGCTGAAACAAGAAAAGGAGAGCAAATGCACATGAATAATAATAGCAATAATAGTAATGACCACACATGGACAACACAGATGGATGCCGCGCGAAAGGGGATTATCACCGCACAGATGGTGACGGTCGCATCAGCAGAGAACAAGCCTGTCGAAGAAATATGCCGACTGCTTGCCGCCGGACAAATCAGCATACCGGCCAATCATAACCACGAGTCACTGATCGCTTCCGGGGTCGGTACCGGGCTACGCACCAAGATCAACGTAAATCTGGGAATTTCCGGTGATCTCTGCCAGTACGGGATGGAGCAGGACAAGGTGCGGACGGCGATTACGATGAAGGCGGATGCTATTATGGATCTCTCATCCGCAGGCCTTACCAGGGAATTTCGTCAGTGGCTCATCAAGGAGTCGACTGCTATGATCGGGACGGTTCCCATGTACGACGTAATTGGATTTCTTGATAAAGAATTAAGTGATATAACAGCGGACGAGTTTCTCGAGGTCGTAGAAGCGCATGCCAGGGACGGAGTTGATTTCGTTACGATTCATGCGGGTCTGAATCGCAAGACAGCGGAGCGTTTCCGTAATAACCCGCGACTTACCAATCTGGTATCCCGCGGAGGCTCGCTGCTGTATGTCTGGATGGAGCTGACAGGTCACGAGAATCCTTTCTACGAGCATTTCGACAGGCTTTGTGATATTTGCGCCAGATATGATGTCACCTTAAGCCTTGGGGATGCATGCCGACCGGGGAGTATCGCAGATGCGTCGGATGCTTCGCAGATAGAGGAACTGATCACGCTTGGAGAACTGACGAGACGGGCCTGGGAGCACAACGTCCAGGTAATCATTGAAGGTCCGGGACATATGAATCTGTCGGAAATCACTGCCAACATGCAGCTGGAGAAAAAGCTCTGCCACGGTGCTCCTTTTTATGTATTGGGACCGCTGGTCACGGATATAGCACCGGGCTATGACCATATCACCAGTGCAATAGGAGGCGCGATTGCCGCAGCAGCCGGCGCGGACTTCCTTTGCTACGTCACACCGGCCGAGCACCTGCGTCTTCCCGATCTTGAAGACATGAAAGAGGGTATTATTGCGGCTAGAATTGCAGCGCATGCGGGCGATCTGGCTAAGGGGATTCCGGGCGCATCAGACTGGGATCACGCAATGAGTAAAGCGCGTCAGGAGATTGACTGGGAAAAAATGTATGCCCTCGCCATCGATCCGGTTAAGGCGAGAAAAATGCATGAAAGCGCCCAGCCGAAAGATCAGCACACCTGTACAATGTGTGGGAACTTATGCGCTATGCGTAATATGAACCAGATTATGAACGGTGAGAAAATTACACTGCATCAGAACAAATAGAGTGGTCAAAATATGCACGTAACAGGAGGATACTATGAACGCAAATTCGAAATCATCAACATCCCCGATAGAATCGGAAATGATAAAATCCAGGGCACGCCTGCAGAAAATGATACTTTCCGCCCTGCTTATTTCTTTGGGAGTTGCCGGATCCCTGATGCCTTTCGCAACTTTCCCCATTGGCCCGAGCCGCTGCGCCCCGCTGCAGGCTTTGATTAATGTACTTGGTGCTGTTCTGCTCGGACCGGGATATGCCGTCATCAATGCATTTCTTATCTCTCTGCTGCGCAATCTGATGGGGAGCGGCACGCTTCTGGCTTTTCCCGGAAGCATGATCGGCGCCCTTCTTGCGGGACTTGTGTTTCGAAGGTTTCGTAAAGATTGGCTGGCTGTCCTCGGCGAATTCACAGGAACCGGACTGATCGGAGCCATAGTGGCTTACCCATTTGCCCGATGGCTGATGGGCAGCACGCCGGCAGCCGTTTACTTCTTTGTGGTACCCTTCATGATCAGCAGCGGTGTCGGAAGTCTCTCGGCATTTCTCATTCTTAGGATACTCCGACGTGCAAAAATAATCCGACCGTCAGTATGAGGCTGGATATGGAAATGCCGGAGGATGAAGTGATCCATCTGTATCTTGAAAAAATCAGACAAACGCGTCCCCTGATCCATCATATTACCAATCAGGTGACGATGAATGACTGTGCCAATACTGCATATGCCATTGGCGCACGTCCGACAATGGCCTTCTATGCACCGGAATCGAAGCAGGCGGCAGAACAGGCGGACGCGGTAGTATGGAACCTCGGTACTTTTCATCCGGAAATGGCTGCAGCGATCCGCGTTTCCCTGCCGATGGCCGGTCGACGGCCGATACCTGTTGTCATTGACCCGGTTGCGGCCCAGTCCTATCCGGGTCGCAGTGAATTCCTTCTGGAAATCCTGACTGCCTTCGAAGACATTTATCAGAAAAATCAACTAAAGTGCAGGATAATCATCCGGTGTAACGCCGGTGAACTGGCCTGTCTGAATGAGGCGCTGAGAAAGCCTCGTCATCCGATTATCGATTCCTCCCAATCGGGGGGAGTCGATGATCTGACTTTGCCCGGTGATCACATAGATATATGCCGTACGTTCATGGAGATCTTCCGGGAACGGCTGCCCATCTGTATCGTAATGACCGGGTCAACCGACTATATCGGATGGACAGATCCGGGCCGCCCTGTACCGGGCAGCGCAGATACAGGCAGCTCAGATCCGGGCAGAACAAGTGCCTGCCTGCCTGCGGCCGGTTATCCCCAACTCTCCTTATCCCGGAGCTGCCCCCTTCTGACCTGCATGACCGGTGCCGGCTGCATGAGCAACACCCTGATTGCCGCTTTTGCCAGCGTCGCTGATTCTGAAGGAAATATCGCTGATGCGGGACATGCCGCCCGGTCGGCGCTGGTATTTCTTGTCCAATCCGCACAGAATGCTCAGAAATACAGCCGCGGGATGGGTACATTCAGGATAAACCTGATGGATGAACTCAGTAGCAATATTATGATTTGAATTCCGCATTTTTGCCGACCTCTGTGATAGTTTATACATTCTTATCTGGATTACACTTGGAAATGTCATGCAATCTTATGCTTAATCAAATTCGAAGGGCTCTAAAAACAAGAAAAGGCCGCCCTCGTGAGCGGTCTTTTCTTGTTGGCGATTCGAACAGGAATCGAACCCTTTGAAATAACCCAAAAAAGCCTTGGAATAGAGGGATCTTTGGTTGGTGTGTTGAATTTCGTGTTGAATATCAATCGGAAGGATTGAAAGAGTTATAACAGGTAATACAAGAGTCCCTTTCTGGGACATGCCAAAGCGGCTATTGCTGTAGAGGCTTGAACGAAAGTGAAAAGCCGGCGCCTTGAGACGCTGGCAAGTAACAAGGGGTTATAGTCCTGGAGCAAACCACCCGTTTGACGGGTGGTTGTGATTCGTTTTATGAGGTGATTCTATTCTGCTTGGGGCGGATTTGAAACAGCGGTGACTCTGCTTCGTAACTTCTGCGGTGTACTTCCGTATGCATGTTTGAACATTCTGATGAATACTTTGTAGTTGGTTATACCGTTTTTATCCATCAGGTCTGCAATTTTATCATTGGAGTGAATCAGGTCTGCATAGAAATGTACCAGACGGACTGTATTAACGTATTCAAAAAATGTCTGTGCCGTATATTTTCTGAACAGGCGGCAGAAGTATTCTGTGCTGAGGGATAGGGAGGCAGATATTTCTTCCAGTGTTATGGGGTTTTGGTAGTGGATTCTTACATAATCCATAATCTGTTCAATGCGCAGGATATTTTTTGCAGCTTTGTTCATGCTTTCGAGAGATAGTTTTGTGGTGTGATTTTTATAGAGCTCATGCAGGAATTCATAATAATATGATCTGAAAAGCAGCTGATATCCATCTTCTTTTTTGTCGAATTCATTTTTCATTTTTGTCAGAACTTTTTTCGCTTTTTGTGCGGATGCGTCATTTGCTGCATCCGCGGGATAAAATTCTTCAAAATACAGCATTTCAGAATAGGGGATTAGTCTTGTTAAGTCTTCCGGCGGAATCTGAAAGAGAATATAGCGGATCTTGCCTTGGATCTGTGTGGAATGAATTTCGCGCGGGTTGATGATCAGCATGTCCTGTCTGCGCAATTTATATTTGCGGTCGTTTATGTATGCCGACATTGAACCGTCGAGGATAAAAAGGATTTCGAGATGGTTGTGCCAATGTGCGGGGACGTAGTAGCTGATTGTATCCACAACTTCAAACCATAGCTGGAGCTGAAAATCTTCTCTTACAAGTTCATGTTCATAAAGCAATTCCGTACCTCTGCAGATTCTGCATATCTAAAAAGTCAAAATAGAGCATACATTTCCTATATTTATTATAAATAATCGAGTATGAATGTCAATAACGACCTAAGTTTTGGCAGAAAGCAGCCTGTGAATCATATATGCCTGCAGATAAAATGGACATGTGAAACCATTATCCTTTGCGTCTGCCCGCGTTATACAAACATTTAGAAAGAAAGGAGTTTAATGCATAAGCATTATACAAGGTGAGCATCATGCCTGTGATCAAATACAGGGTAATTCTGACAGACAAGGAACGAAAGAAGCTTACCAGGATCATCTCAAAGGGATCTGTATCGGACAAAAAGATCATGCATGCTCATGTTCTGCTTGCTGCCGATGAAGGACGCATCCCCAAACGAAGTGAGGAGGAGATCGCAGACCTCCTTCAAATCAATGCACGGACCGTGCATACGATCCGAAAGACCTATGCCACGAAGGGGCTGGCCGCAGCTATCGGTCGGAAGAAGCGTCTGACCCCGCCAATCCAACCAAAGATCACACGTGATGTTGTGGCAATGATCATTGCTCTCAGTTGCAGCAAACCGCCGGAAGGCAGAAGTAAATGGTCGCTTCGCCTATTGGCCGACAAAATTGTTGAACTCCAGATCATGGACAGTATCTCGCATGAGTCGGTTTGCCGGCTCATGAAAAAAACGTCAGCCGGAAGATAACAACACTTGATACCACAGTAAAACTTAGAGGTTTTTTCCGTAGTTTAAGATGTGACAGGGTAAAAGCGCTTTTTGTCAATAGGCGCGATGCATAAATAAATCATATGTCATACGCTTGACAAATGGACAACATGCACTATAATCAAGGTGTGCACAAGTTGTTCGAACGGATGGCCATCTCAATCGATCAATGCATCTGCTATTAGAAATTTATGGAGGATGAGAAATGAAAAAGACCAAAGCCCTTACTTTTTTGGTTACGCTAGTCATGTTAAGCTCTGCAATCGGGGGATGCGCATCAGGTACAACAACAACAACTGTAGCTACAAATGCCACAGAAACTACAACAGCTGTCAATTCAGAATCGCAGGCGACTGACGCCGCGACGACACCCGAAGAGACAATATCATCTGAACCGGTTACCATTTCGCTGCTTAATACCAAGAGTGAAATTCAAACCCAACTCGAAGATGCCGCGAAAGCCTTTAATCTGCAGAATCCAAACATTACCGTCGAAGTTATTATTTCTACCGGAACACCCTTCGAGAAATTAACTGCTATGTATGCTTCCGACAGCGCACCTACCATCGCAATGCTTGATGGCGGCGATCTGGCCAAGATCAAAGACCGTGTGGTGGATCTCTCAAGTGAAAAGTGGGTCAGTGACACGTCTTTCATTGAAGAGTGTAAAGTCGATGGAACACTTGTGAGTTTTCCTCTTGTAGTGGAAGGTGTTGGCCTGATCTACAACAAGGCGGTCCTTGAAAAAGCCGGTGTTGATCCGGCTGCTATTACCACGCAGGTAGCTCTGGAAGATGCCCTGATCAAAATTGAAGCAACAGGTGTCGCAGGTGCTGTTATCTGCAAAGAAGACTGGTCTCTTGGAAATCACTTGAGTGTCATCCCATATACTAACACGTCCCGCGCTGCTGCCGATGTTAAGACCGTTTTGGCTGATCTTAAGGCCGGAACTCTCGACCTGACACAGGACAAGGCGTGGAATGGATTTGTCGATACACTTGACATACTCATGAAGTACAATCTGAACAAGGAAACTCCTTTGAACAATGACTATAACAAGAGCAATGAAGCCATCGCAACAGGCAAGGCCGGATTCTTGTTTCAGGGTGTATGGGCATGGCCGGACTTTGTCAAAGTAAATGCTGACATTAACAACTTCGGATATATTCCCTATCCGATCAGCAATGATGCTGCCGATATCTGCAACACCAGCATTCAGGTTGGTGCAACTAAGTTTCTTGTAATTGATAAGGACCAGAACAGTGTCGACCAGCAGATCGCCGCCAAAAGATTTCTCAATTGGCTGGTTTATGATCCCGCAGGCCAGACGGCTATCGTTACGAATGCCCAGTGCATCAGTCCCTTCACGAACGTAACTATTGCCCCTGAGAACCCTCTTGCAAAATCCGTTGCTTCATACATTCAGAGCGGCAACATACTCGTATTTACAGGCAATCTGTGTCCCTCTGATCACTGGAGTGTTCTCGGCGGACAATGGCAGAAATACGTATCCGGCAATACGGACCGTGCTTCTGTTGCCAAAGAAATCATGACTTATTGGCAAAATGCTGACTAAGAAACTTTGAACACAGACTAGATAGCAATAGCGGATATGTCATAATGACTATCCGCTTATTGCTTGCATTTATAGGCAATGGAGGGCGGTGCCCAATGAAAAGCAAGTTTAACAAGGACAGTTTCATTAACCAACTGATTTTTACAGGCCCAACAATCTTTATCTTCTCATCCGTTGTACTCCTTTCTTTCGTTTTTGGTGTCTATCTGACGTTTACAAATTGGGATGGAATTTCAGCATCGATGTCTTTTGTCGGGATGGAGAATTACCTGGCTGTTATGTCAGACAGCAAATTATGGTCATCCCTTATCCTGACAATCCAATATGTTTTCTTCACGGTAACCATTGCTAATGCGCTAGCATTCTTCCTTGCTTACGCTTTAACAACAAAACTTAAGGGCAGTAATCTTGTTCGCGCCGGGTTTTTTATCCCCAATTTGATTGGGGGAATCATCATGGGTGTACTTTGGAATATGATATTCAATTATGTTCTGGTACCCTTCGGCATGCAGATGAATTGGCCTATTTTCCAGGTCTCATGGGTTAATGATGAGAAAATGGCCCTTTGGGCACTGATCACTGTTTCGGTCTGGCAATCGATGGGCTATCTGATGATTATTTATGTTGCCGGCTTTATGAGTGTTCCCAAGGAACTTCTCGAAGCTGGTTCGGTTGACGGTGCCAATGGCTTTGTCAAGCTCAAAAAAATCATTATGCCCTTGATGGTTCCTTCTTTTGTTATCTGTCTGTTCATTTCCACCAAAGGTGGATTCATGGTCTATGACGTCAACAAATCATTGACCGCAGGAGGCCCATACAACAGTTCAGAGTTGATTTCTTATCACATTTACCAGACGGCATTCATGCGTCAGGACTTTGGCAAGGGACAGGCAGAAGCACTGCTGTTATTCCTGATAGTCATGGTTGTTACATTAACACAGACATCCTTAATGAAGAAGATGGAGGTTGAAATGTGATGAATATACTTCTTAACAATGTTTTGAAGCCAATAAAGTATTTTGCCATATATGCTCTGCTGCTTCTGTTCCTAAGTCCCTTTTTCATGGTATTACTGAATTCCTTCAAAACAGACGCTGAATTCATTGCCAATCCTCTGTCTTTACCGGCTCAATTCAGTCTGAACAATTTTGTCGAAGCTTTTCAAGCGATGCATTTTGTTAATTCTTTTATGAACTCACTAATCGTAACCGTGGCGGGAACTTTTCTGATTGTTACTCTTTCGGCTATGACGGCACATCGGTTTGTCCGTCACAAAAGCAAATTCAACAAAATCTTCTTCTATGTAATGGTAGCAACCATGATTATTCCTTTCCAGGCGATCATGATTCCTCTGGTTGGTATTTATGGAGGGAAATTGCATCTCCTGGGCAATAAGTGGATTCTGATTTATACGTGCATCGGTTTCGGAGTATCACAGGCCGTCTTTATGTATAGCGGCTTCATTAAAAGTATTCCTGCTGAATTGGAAGAAGCAGCTTTGATTGACGGGTGCAATAGAGTGCAGATGTTTTTCTTCGTGGTATGGCCGCTGCTCAAAACAATTACCGTCACTCTCATTATTATGAATGTCTTGTGGTTATGGAATGACTATTTGCTTCCAACATTAGTGTTGGGATCTTCATTCAAACAGCTGACCCTGCCGTTGTCGACGTTTAGCTTTTATGGATCATACTCCGCTGACTACACATTGATTATGGCAGCACTACTAATGACTATGACACCTGTAATCATCATGTATATTTTTCTGCAAAGACATATCATCGCAGGTATCGTGAATGGAGCAATTAAATAATGTCGAATGAAGGCACTTACGAACCGTCAGACGGGCTGGTCAAAAGGGGATGAAAATGCGAAAATCAGAAAACAAAATAATGCTGATTACTTATGCTGATTCCATGGGAAAGAATCTTGTGGATTTGGAAAATGTAATGGATAAATATTTCTCAAAAGCCATCGCGGGAATTCATATCCTGCCGTTTTTTCCATCGTCAGGTGACAGAGGATTTGCGCCTGTTGATTATCATAAGGTGGATTCAGCTTTTGGCGGCTGGGAAGATATCGAGAGATTATCCGGGAAATACTATCTGATGTTTGATTATATGATCAATCATATTTCGGCGCAAAGTGAATACTATAAAGATTTCTTAGCGAAGAAGGATGGCTCGAAGTATAGGGATTTGTTCATACGTTATAAAGATTTCTGGGCAAATGGAGAGCCGACAGACGAAGAAGCTGCTGCGATTTATAAAAGGAAACCCAGAACACCCTATGTTGATGCACATTTTCTCGATGGATCGGTAGAAAAAGTCTGGTGCACATTCGACGAAGAACAAATCGATATTAACTGTAAATCGGACACTGCAAAAGAATTTATCCAAGATAACCTTACGTGCCTGTGCAGCCACGGCGCGTCAATCATTCGCCTTGATGCGTTTGCATATGCTACGAAAAAGGCCGGTACCAGCTGCTTCTTCATCGAACCTGACGTATGGGAGTTTTTGGAGGAGTGCAAACAGATTATCGGGAAGTATGACGTAGAACTGCTCCCTGAAATTCATGAACACTATACCATGCAAAAGAAAATTGCAGACAAAGATTATTATGTCTATGATTTTGCTCTGCCTATGCTTCTAATTAACGGGCTCTATTATGGGCAGACAAAATATTTAAAGCACTGGCTGGAAAAATGCCCGAGGAAACAATATACGACACTGGATACGCACGATGGAATTGGTGTTGTTGATGTCAGAGACTTGCTTCCGGATCAGGAAATTGACAGAACCAGAGAAGATATCTTCAAGTATGGTGCCAACGTGAAAAAAATCTATAACACGGCTGCCTATAATAACCTTGATGTTTATCAAGTGAACTGCTCGTATTACTCGGCTCTGGGAGATGATGATGATGCCTACCTGCTTGCAAGGGCCGTACAATTCTTTGCGCCGGGAATACCTCAGGTCTATTATGTCGGCCTTTTGGCAGGTAAAAATGATTTGGCGCTGCTGGAAGAAACAAAGGTTGGCAGAAATATTAATCGGCATTATTATTCCCTGACTGAAATTGACCGGGAAGTAACAAGACCGGTTGTTCAGAAACTGATGAAATTGATGGAATTCAGGAATACATATCCGGCGTTTGACAGTGAATTCGAGTTGCTGCCATGTGAAGAGAATGAACTAAAAATTGCAAGAAAATCCGGTCAATATGTTGCAACGCTTAGGGCTAATTTCACTTTGAAATATTTTGTGATTCATTATCTGGATGTGCAAACGAATAGAAAAGCAGAGCTATTTCTATGAAAATAATAGATTAATCAAATTAAGCGAGGGAAATAAATCTATGTCCACGCTAAAGGATGTCGCTGAAAAAGCGGGAGTCACGGTCACTACGGTGTCCAGAGTTCTAAACAATCGCGGCTACATCAGTGAGGCAACCCGCAAAAAAGTCTATCGGGTGATGAAAGAAATGGATTATCAGCCTAATGAACTGGCACGCTCTCTTTCTAAGAATAAGGCCAACATTATCGGGGTGATTGTACCGTCTGTCATGCATCCTTACTTCTGTGAAGTTGTTAATTACCTGGAATTTTATGCCTCTCGCGCAGGTTATAAGTTAATGCTCTGCAACTCGAACCACCAGAAGGACAAAGAGTACGAGTATATCAAAATGCTCAAGTCAAATAAGGTATCGGGTATTATTCTATCCAGCAGGACAGAGAATATTGAGAATTTTCTGCCGGTCAATCTGCCTGTAATTTTGTTTGAACGTGACACATCAAATCGGATTTCTTCGATTTCCTGTGACAACTATTCAGGGGGAGAAATGGCAGCCAGGCATCTTATGGCTTT
>Ga0209540_10000409_pt1 | contig 41636 bp, 32 predicted proteins | sample BarGraIncu01121A_FD_184501 | JGI IMG/M metagenome (GOLD analysis project Ga0209540, IMG submission 184501) | Arctic peat soil microbial communities from Barrow, Alaska - Barrow Graham LP Incubations 011-21A (SPAdes) (version 2) | ecosystem: Environmental > Terrestrial > Soil > Wetlands > Peat... | reverse complement strand
ACCGTATGTAAAACAACGAGCTAAATAATTTTCCACATTTGAAGATTGCATAATTTTATGTTTAGTTTATACAATCTACAAAAATAATTACAAATTTAATAGTATATTCTTTATCCTTATGGCATTACCCCTGCCCCTCCCCTTGAATTGGGAGGGGTGAGTCAATTGTATAACAAAATTGTTTTTAGATTATTACTCCGGAGCGTAGTATCGAGAGGTTAAGAACCCCAAGTCCCATACCGACAAGCCAGACATTTTTAATGTACATTTTATTTGACTTTTAAAAAAAAGGGAGATATTAAATAAAGCATTTTCTTTTTAGGTTAATGTCTGATACGAATTGTATATTTATTTTCACCCCACCCCTGCCCCTCCCCTTGAATTGGGAGGGGTGAGTCAATTGTATAACAAAATTGTTTTTAGATTATTACTCCGGAGCATAGTATCGAGAGGTTAAGAACCCCCCAGTCCTATACCGACAAGTCGGGACTCTTAGACCATTAGTAAAGAGGGGATAATTCCGGGAAATCACATCTCAAATAAACGGATTAAAATAACATAGTGTATATGGAACTTAAGTTTCTTATTTTAAGTATAATACGTATCAATTTTATTATAGGAAAATTAAAAACTTCTAAAATTATAAATTAAAAAAACATGGAAGAATCCGGAAATAAAAAGGCTTATTTATCATTTGCAATAGTGCTTGCAATAGGTTTTATCATCGGTGCTTTTATAATTTCCAGCACGTGGAAAGGAGTTTCAAGAAATAATGTTACGATATCTGTAACAGGCTCTGCATCAAAGCAAATCAAGTCAGACCTTGCAGTCTGGAGCGGTCACATTTCTGTGCAGTCAAAAGAAATGGTGGATGGCTATACTAAACTTCAGGAATCAATCAAAAAAGTTAAGGATTATCTGATATCAAAAGGATTTCCGGGTGAAAGCATTAAGTTTACATCCGTAAATACTTCGGATGCCTTTGAAGGCGATGAGGGCGGATATCTCGGGAAATCCACAAAAAAGAAAGTGGGTGTTAATTTATCACAGGAAGTGACTGTTGAATCATCTGATGTAGATAAGGTGGATTTGTTATCGAGACAGGTAACGGAACTGATTATGCAGGGAGTGGGAATAACCTCCGAGAGTCCTCAATTCTATTATACAAAATTGAGCGACCTGAAAATAGAAATGATAGGTCTTGCATCCGAGGATGCGAAATTACGGGCTGATCAGATTGCGAAAAGTACCGGCAATAAAGTCGGAGAAGTCCGCTCCTCTAAAACAGGCGTAATGCAGATAAATGCAAAGAATTCCACAGAGGTTTCGGATTACGGAGTGAACGATACATCTTCGTTAGAAAAAACAATAACGGCTGTTGTGAGTGTGACATTCTCTATTCAATGAGAAATTGTTTAAACGAGGAAACTTTTATCTTACTTTACAGGTATAATAAGTAAGAATTAAAACGGAAGGATTTTTGGCAGATTTCCTTTCAGATATTAAGGGGAACAATGTTCCCCTTTTTTTGTTTACGGTGATTTTTACATGATTTATTTCTAAATTACTTCAATATTAAAATAAATTATGAATATGGGCTTACCTGAGAAAAAACGAACAGCCTGCTCTGAATGCGGGGAGTTACTGGAATTAGAAAAAACTGAAATCGAGGCGGGAGAATTTGAATGCCCTGAATGTGGAGCGAAGAACAAAATTAAAAATGACAAAGAAGGTGATTCAGCGGAGCAAAAGGCACTCCTTATTGACAACAGTTATGCCGATTGTATTTACTGCGGTAACACGAAAGAGCTGAGCCAGAATGAAATAATTGGTAAATCCTTCAAATGTCCTGAATGCAGGGAGATTAACGAACTTGAAATTAAAACGAAGTTCAAGTCTCAGGTATTCGAAGAGAACTCAGTTCAATGTGCAAATTGCAGGGCAATATTAGAGCTGGAACCGGAAGAGATACTTGCAAAATATTTCCTGTGTTCTGAGTGCGGGGCTATAAATGAAATCGAAGAAAAAGCAATCTATTCTAAATTCAACCGCGAAACGAAAGAGGGAATGTGTATTAAATGTGAAAGAAAGCTGATACTCGAAGTTGATGAGATAGACAGGAAATATTTCTTTTGCCCTAAATGCAGTACTGAGAACTTTATAGAATGAAAGAACAATTTTCAAAGTTAAAAACAACCCCTTTATCCCATCCCTGCGAGTCGGGACTCTTCGACCTTTGCTAAGAAGGGATTAATAACTTCACTTACTGATTATTTCGTATATACATTAAATATTTTGTGATGAGGGCTTCGTATTCTTCTGTATAGCCTTGTTTCTGGAGTTTGAGAAAATCTTCTTTGAAAGCGTTGAATGATTTCGGACCACTCAATATTACCTCAGGAGGGGAAGTCCTGGTCATATTTTCTCCCGGTTTGGATTCGCGTTTCTGCTCAAAATCTTTTTCCCTTTGCGCTAATTGAAAATCAAGCATTCTTGAAACAATACGGTTTTGTTTCTCGATCGTATTATCATCAACTTTATAATCCTGCATATCTTTTATTATTTCTTTCATTTCTTTTGCAACTTCGTTCAGGTTACCAAGAAATTTTTCATTGTTATTTATTCTCTCTTTTTCAAATTCCTCGTTAAGTTCTTCAAGTGATTTTGAAATACCCTCCTGCTCAAGTCTGAGTTTATCTATTCTCATTTTTTGTTCGTTTGTAAGTCCTTCCTGTCCGCCTTTTCCGTCGGTTCCTGTTTTCCCGTCCTCGCCTAATTGCTGCATTTCTCCGTTTACGCCCTGCTGTCTTCCGATAAGACTGGAAAGCTTCTGCATTAGCTGTCCCATTCTGCCTTCCTTACCTTTGCCTTTCGATTTCATTCCGTTCTTTTCCATATTGCCTATCATATCCCCGAGCATTTTTGCAGAATTATCGAGTGAGTTTTTTGCGTTGGTCTGGTTATCAGTCGCATTGTTCTTCTCACACTGCTTCAGGTCTTTACCTGCTTTATCCATACTGTTATAAGCGTTGCCGAGTTCCTTTCCAAGTTCAGGGGAAATAGGTAATCCGCTTTTTGTCAGTTCCATCAGGTCATTAATTTCCTTGGTGAGTTTACCTTGCAGGTCGCTCTGTTCCTTTGACTGTTTATCGAATTCATTTTTATCGGATTTTTTTGTGTCTTCGGTTTTTTCTTTCAGGTCCTGCTGGTTTTCACTTAATTCCTCAAGATTTTTTTTGATATCTTTTAATTTGTTCATTGCCTTGCTGTCTGCATTTGTGTCCATTGCCTTATCAAATGCATTTTGCATGTCTTCGTTCATTTCATTCAGGTCGTTGAGTATATCCTCCTGTGTTTTTTCCGAACTTTCTTTTTCACCGCTTTCAAGCTGTTTAGAGGATTTATTCATCTTACCCTCTGTATTTTTTGAATCGAGTTTATTTTTTAAGTTATCCAGTGATTTAGAGTCGATATCATCTTTTGAGTCTTTTATCTTATTGGATAAATCTTTTAACTCATTTTTAAAATCGCTTAGCTTATTTTGCAGGTTATATTGTTTCTGCGAAAGATTGTCCATTTTATTCCGATCGCTCTTGTCGGAATTTTCAGTTTCTTTTTTAAGAGATTCCTGCTCTTTGGTTATCTCATCCATTTTTTGAGAGAGTTCGCCGAGCTTCTGAAGGTTTTCAATTTTTTTCAGCAAGTCCTCTATCTGCTCCATTTGCTTTTTAAAAGCCTCTTCATCAAAGTTCAGATTTTTCATCTCTTCTCTTATCTGATCGGGATTGTTTTTCTTCAATGCTTCCTGCAGTTTCCGGAGTTTCTCAAGAAACTCGGGTGAATTAATCTTATTAAAGAGTTCCTGTAATTTCATAAACTGCTCGTAGGTTTTATCGTTCAGCATATTCCGCTGTTCTAGTTCCTTCAGTGTCTGGTCAATTTTATTCTGTGTTGCATTAAGGGTACTTTTCAGGTCTTCAATTTTATTCTGCAGCGCGAGGTTCTTCGCGGGGTCATTAAGCCCGAGTTCTTCTGTATTCTTCGAATCATTCCGGGCGGACTTGACTTCTTTTTGAATTTCTTCTATGTATTCTTTGATTGATTTCAGGTTTGTCTGGATCTCTTTACTCGTCTGCTGATTTTTCTTCAGGATTTCGCTCAGAGATATAAAAGTGAGAGTGCGGGTATCCGAGCGTGTGGTATTGCCCGTATTATCCGTCACTTCCATATAATATTCTATTTTCTCTCCGCTTCGCAGATTGAGGGAATAGAGATTCCATACATAAGGAACTTCGAGCGAAGTGGCGTCAGGATTTTTTATCGGTATTGCAACAACAGAATAAAAATCCGATGCAGAACTATTACCTGATATTTTTTTAGAATGTAATGTTAGCCTTGAAAATCCGAAATCATCTGAAATGACAGCCCTGAGAACAATTTCCTTTTCGCCTTTGAGAGTATAATTTGATTCCTGCGGTTGTATTATCGAGATTTTTGGAGGTTCATCTTTAAGGATTTTTATTTCGAATGAACTGCTGTTTCTGTTTTCAAGTCCGTCTTTATCTTTAATGGAAAATTTGTAAATGCCATTATCTTTTGCAATGATCTCACCGTTTGCAGATGCTCCATTTACAGAAAAATTATTATAACCACCGTTCATAACTATGCCTGCAGAAGTAAGCTCGCTGTTTGATGTAAGTTCGAATAAAACTTTACTCCCCTGAAAACAATAGATATCCCCCCGGTTTTCCTCCATCACCCGTTTAGACAGTCCTGTGAATTCCGGAGGAATGATCGTAACACGGAAATTTTTAATGATTGGATAATCAGCTAATGTAATTTTATATTCTTCGGATGTTACACCTCTGAACTCAGCAAAATAAATCAATTGAGTATTAATGTTTTCTATACGTGTAGAAAAAATCCCCTTTTCATCAGGCTTCAGGGACTTTTGAGAGTTCAAAATTTTATCACCTTCTAATGTAACATTTTTGGTAATGAAATTAATTTCATCAATTTTCAATCCCGGTTTATTCGGGATGACCCTGATTTTGACTTCGACATTTTCACCTTTAAAAGATTCAATATTGCCCGGCTGAATATCGAAAACGATGCCATATTCTCCGTCAATAAAATTGAAATTGTAATTGAGCAATCTGTTCAAAGATGAAAAAAGAGAAGACGGGAAAACTGCAAAACTTATTATGAAAAGAAATAAAATACCTGCAAATATAACCGAGAGCTTTTTAAAAGCATTATACGGTATGAATGATGAAAAGTTTATGCCCTTTGCTCTGGATTCTGTTTCTTGCAAATTCGCAATTATGAGTTCATTTGAATATACAGGATTTATTGTATTACCGGAATATTTGAAAAGCGAAAGTGAGTTACTCAAAGTATCCTTAATTTCACTGAATTTAAAACCCACCTTGCGCGAATAATCAACAACATCAAAAGGTTTGAATATACCTGTAATTTTTAAAAAGTAATTGACGAGCAGGTATGATATGGTTGCGGCAAGCGTAAGAACGAAAGACCAGTACATAAAGGTTCTCATCTTTATTCCAAACATAAATACCGCTTCGGATATAGTTAAAAGATACCCACCCGCGAAAAAAACAATTGCGGTTAGTAATAAATTTTTAATGAGATTGAAATTCAATTCTTTTTTATTAGTAATACTTAATTTCTTTTCAAACTCATCAAAGATAACCTTGCCTTTAGATAAAACTGTATCCATTTATACTTTAATATATTAAACTACATGAACTTCATAAATGTTTCGGAATAAATCAATTGAAATAGGAAAATGTTAATAGAAAATATTAGAAGGGTAATTGAAATTGTTCTGTTATTTGGGAGTATTAATTTCAAATATCATTTTTGGAAAGGGGTTAAAGAAACACACTTCTTAGTATCTTTTCGAAAGTGGAACACACACGCTATAACAATAAATTACTAACCCCACCCTCAGTCCCTCCCCTTTCAAAAGGGGAGGGAGGTGATTTGTCCTTTCTTAAAGGGGGAATACAGAATCAGGATTATTTTCATTATATAAAATATTTTTTTAAATTCTTTATTTACTTTGGTCTTAAACTTTTTGATTGAACAGCAGAGTTAATTTTAGTATTTTCACAAATCACTTCGTGATATTGATGATTAAGAGATCCCGGAACTATTGGAAAACTGATTTTTACCTGACGGATTCACTGAGAAATAGCCTTTAATCAAATAGTTTTGTTAACGAAAATTTAAAACTGCTATGGCATATCAAATAACTTTTTATCTTAGCAGAATAATTGGAAGGAAGTTTTTCTTCCTTTCAGGCAAACCGCTTGGCAAAATCAAGGATCTTCTCGTTGATTTCCATCCTGAAAAACCCAAGGTCATTGCCGTAAAAGCAAAAGTTGACAATGAAATCAGACTGCTCGATTTTTCTTATTTTGATGTACGCCGCGCGGTGAGTCAATATATCATTTACTGCCGCGAAATGGTCGATTACAAAATACCGCAAAAGAGCAATACACTTTACCTCGGTGAAAATTTAATGGATAAACAGATCCTTGATATTAACGGAAGAAAACTCGTGAGAGTGAATGACATACGTCTTGTGAGAATTGAGTCAGGTGTCTATGCTGTTGCTGTAGATGTAGGCTTTGAAGGACTGCTAAGGAGGATTGGGTTTGCTAAACCTATAAAGAGTTTTATTTCTCCTCTTAAACTTTCCATCCCTGCACGGTATATTCTTTTTGATGATGTGGAAGCGGTTGATTTTTCTACTTCAGGTATAACCCTATCAAAACCTTTTTCAAAACTTAATACACTTCACCCTTCAGACCTTGCAGACGTGATAGAAGAACTGGATAAAAAATCCCAGACTGCAATTTTTGAATCACTTGATGAAGAAAAAGCAGCGGATGTACTCGAAGAACTTGAACCCGAAGCACAGGTGAGGTTGATTGAGAGTCTTCCCGTAGGAAAAGCGGCAGACGTGCTCGAGAAAATGCCTGCGGATGAGGCGGCAGACCTTCTCGAAGAACTGGAAGATGAAAAAGCGGAAGAGCTGATAAATGAAATGGATAAGGAATCATCTGAAGACGTGAGAGAACTTCTCGAATATGAAGAGGATGACGTGGGAAGCATTATGACCACGGATTTTATTCACTTCCGCCCTGATGAGACAGTAGGCGAAACGATTAACGAACTGCGTAAAATGAAACCTGAGTCCGATACGATATATTATTTATATGTAGTGGATAAAGATAATAAACTTGTGGCGACAGTATCACTGCGTGACCTCGTGATCGCCCAGCCGGAAACCAGGCTTTCGGAAATTATGAATAAGAAGATTTTCAAGGTATATGATGATGATAAGCTGGATTCACTTGCAGAAATGATCTCGAAATATAATCTTCTTGCAATTCCTGTCGTAAATAAAGATAATATTATGGAAGGCGTGGTAATAATTGATGATATAGTGGAAGACCTGATGGATAAAGGAAAAACCAATAAGTAACGATATGATTTTTAAAGAAAAAAGAAAAAGCCTGTGGAGAAATCTTGCTTTATTCTTCGCAATATTAGGACCCGGGCTGATTACCGGCAGTGTTGATAATGACGCAGGCGGAATCACAACATATTCAGTGGCAGGGGCGCTATACGGCTACCGGTTGATATGGACTTTAATTCCTTCTTTTATTTTTCTTATTGTTGTACAGGAAATGAATGCCCGGATGGGTATAGTCACCGGTAAAGGACTTGCAGATCTTATCAGGGAAAATGCCGGACTTAAAGTTACATTTTACATCTTCATCGGACTTCTAATTGCGGATATTGGAAATACAACCACTGAGTTTGCGGGTGTGGCAGGCAGTATGGATGTGCTGGGCATCAGTAAATATATTTCTGTACCTCTCGCAGGATTTTTTGTATGGATACTTGTTGTAAAGGGAAATTATAAAATTGCCGAGAAAATTTTTATTATATTCAGTTTATCTCTCCTGATGTATGTTGTTTCAGCATTACTTGGAGAGCCGCACTGGAATGAAATAGGACAGTCGATAGTAAAACCCGGGCTTGAATTTAATTCGAAATATATTGCAATGGTAATCGGAATGGTGGGAACAACAATTGCACCATGGATGCTTTTTTACCTGCAATCATCTGTCATCGAAAAAGGTTTAAAAAAAGAGGATTATAAATTTGCTGTATTAGATATACTTATCGGCTGTGTTGCGACGGTTGTAGTAGCATTTTTTATTATAGTCGCCTGTGCCTCAACTCTTCATGAGAATAATGTAATAATAGAGAAAGCGGAAGATGCGGCATTTGCTCTTCAACCTCTTGCAGGTGCATTAGCAGCACATGTATTTGCGTTCGGACTTTTTGTCGCCTCCATTTTTTCCGCAACAATATTACCGTTAGCGGCTTCATTTTATGTGTGTGAAGCTTTCGGATTTGAGTCCGGTATCGATAAAAAATGGAAGGAAGCTCCCGAGTTTTACATACTCTATACGGGTATGCTGGTATTAGCTATTGTAATTGTATTACTACCGAATGCTCCATTGATTAAAATAACAATATGGTCACAGGTTTTGAACGGAATATTTCTTCCGGTCGTTATTGTGGCGATAATGCTTTTGACAAACAATAAGAAAGTAATGGGAGAGTATGTAAATAAACCGATAAATAATATTATCGGCTGGGGAGCGGCTGTGATAATTACACTGCTTTCTTTCTCACTGCTTGTAATGTCATTTATTAATTAAGATTTTTCGATGTTAAAATATTATTTATCGGTTGCACTCGCTTGTGTATTATGGTTTTTGATGTTCGTGGTAAAGCCCATCGATAATTTCTGGATAATGATGACATTTTCTGCTTCACTCCTTTCTGTGATTTCTTTATCGGTATTCAGAGACCAGCTAAGCCTTAAAAATTTTAATTTCAAAGAAATATCAATCGGTATTATAAGTGCTGTAATTCTTTACATAGTCTTTTACACCGGACGTCAGATGCTTGATTTATTTCATATTATTCCCGACCATCAGCAGGGGATTTCCAATGTTTATGCACGCCCCGGTGCAATACCGAAGTGGCTTATCGGAATGCTTTTGTTTTTTCCGATAGGATTCGGAGAGGAAATATTCTGGAGAGGATTTTTGCAGAGACTAATGGCGAAGCATCACGGACAATTAAAAGCATTTTCACTGACCACATTTTTTTATACAGCAGTTCATTTCCCGACATTGAATCCGGTTTTGATTCTTGCAGCATTTCTCGTCGGGATATTCTGGGGGCTTATGTTTATCTGGCGCGGGAATAATATTGTTCCTGTTTTGATTTCGCATATGGTATGGGATCCCTTGATATTCATAATATTGCCGGTGAATTAGGGAAAGTTATAAGGTATAAAGTTATAAAGGTATAAAAGTTAAAAGGTTAAAAAGTTAAAAGGTATAAAAGTTAAAAGGTATAAAAGTTAAAAGGTATAAAGGTATAAAGGTATAAAGGTATAAAAGTATAAAGGTATAAAGGTTAAAAGGTATAAAAGTTAAAAGGTATAAAAGTTAAAAGGTATAAAAGTTAAAAGGTATAAAAATTAAAAGGTATAAAAGTTAAAAGGTATAAAAATTAAAAGGTTAAAAAGTTGAAAAGTGAGAATGGAAAGAAAGTGCAAAATTTTCATTAATTATACATTTTACTTTTATTTTCTGATGAAATTAGAACTTTAAATTCCGAAAAATAGTTAGTATTTTTACTAATAAATTTAATCTTGAAAAATGATTGAAAATATTACTAATTCTAAACCTGCGGGATTAAAAGTATGGTGGATGGCAGTACGCCCTTATGCTTTTCCGGCTTCGGTGATTCCGGTTCTCTACGGTTCACTTTTATCCGTAATACTAAATCCGGGTTTGAAATTTAATATAATTCTTTTTCTTGTGACGCTTATAGGATGTGTTCTTGTTCACATCGGAGCAAATCTTGTAAACGATATTTTTGACTTTAAAAAAGGTATAGATAAAGCTGATGAAGAGATCGGAATCCCGCACGGAGGCTCCCTTGTATTATCAAAAGGATTAATGACAATTTCCGAAATGAAAGTTGGCGCAACAGTTTCTCTGGGACTGGCTTCTTTAATTGCAGTTTATCTTTATTTCCAGGTCGGCACCCCAATATTATATCTTAGTATATTCGGCTTGTTCTCCGCAATTTTTTATACAGCTACACCTTTTTCGATGAAATATAAAGCGCTCGGCGATATACAGGTTTTCCTGAATTTCGGAGTCGGAATGACTCTCGGCGCATATATCGTTCAAACAATGGTATTCAACTGGATACCTGTTATATTATCCATACCATTCGGATTTTTAATCATAGCAATCCTGCACTCAAATAATATAAGAGATGTAAAGTTTGACGGGACTTTCGGCGTTAAAACTTTGCCAATACTTGTCGGAGAAAAATACTCAAAATATTTATATTATTTCTTCGTACTTGGCGCTTATGCGTCTATAATTTTCTTTGTGGTTTTTGGATTACTACCCTGGTTTGCTTTACTGAATTTTATTTCCTTCCCGACTGCATGGAAACTAATTAAAATGCTCGACCACGTTCCAACTGAAGCGATGCCTGCATTTGAATTCGGAACGAAACATAATATTATGACGGCACAACTTAACACTCAATTCGGTGTTACCCTGATGCTGGGATTGCTTATAGCAAAGTTTCTTATATAAAAAATAATTTTTCGAATAAGAGCGGAGCAATAAAATGACAGACAGGAATGTCTGTCCTACTAAAAATTATCATTTCACAAAGACTCTGAATCGGGAGGTAAGTTGTTACATCAATTATTTTTCACTTTGGGCGTATTCTCTGAAGATTTTTAATTTGCTATCTTCGCCGCGATAGAGTTTAAAGCTTCTCTTTTCTGTTTTCGTTTCATTTTCGTAAATAAATAACTGGTCAAAGGTTAGAAATAAATGATATGCTGAAACCGAATCAGGCTCTGTTTTTACGTTTAGAATTATGCAGTTTTTGTATTTGTTGGATTTGAAAAAAGCGGACATCAATTTTAGTCGCTGGGATGCATCCGCTGTCTTATCGTTTTTGTCATAGTAGAGATAATCTTTATCGAGAATCTGCTTCATCTTTTCAATGTTCTTATCCTGATAAGAGTCATTCCAGATTTTTATAAGTTCTTTTACTTTCGCTTTTTCTCCTACGAGATTTTCATTAATAAGTTTATAGGAGAACACTAATACTATAATAATAAAAATGCTTAGAAAGGTTATACTCCCGGCAGTAAGGAAATTGCTTTTTCTCTTTATCGATACATTTTCCTTGTAGCGGTTTTTATATTCTGTTTCAAAAGCAGTTGAAGTGGTTTCATCCGCCTGTTTTTTCCCGCAATGCTTGCAATATTTAGAATTGGAATCAATTTTTTTACTGCAGTACTTACATTCAATCTCCCCTTGTGCAATAACATTTTCTTTTTGCAGTGTTTCCCTTAATTCTTCTATAGTCTTATTTCCGACATCGATTCCCCGGATTACGGTGCTTTCTTCCTGCTTGTTTTGCATAACAGGATTTTCTTTGCAGCCGTATGTTGTGCATCCGCCGTTTTCTTCCCAGCACTCAATATGGTGAGGGGTTCCGCAGTTACTGCAAAAAATTGTATCCGCTTCCTGCTTTATAAATGACTGGCAATAAGGGCACTTATTTTTTTTATTCGATTTATTTTCAATGTTAATTTCTGTCAATTCTTATTAATCCTTAAATATGTTTCCGGCTTCAAATTCTATCTGAATCTCTCCTGACGACGTCCTGTCTTTCAATATAAGAATATCATTATAAGGGATTTTCAAATCGGTCAGTTTTTTATGGCGAAGGGAATCAAACAATTCTGAATTGGTAGTCAACATATGAAATGATAGGGGGGTATATATAATATTTTTATCTCTGATATCTTTTGTTGAAAGCAAGTTCATATTTGCAAAATATTCTTTTTCCTTTCCATCGGAGGTCATTAATTTATATACGATTTCATTATTAAATTCGATTATAAAACCGGAGCCGGTAAAATACTTTTCACCAAATTCAAATACATCCTGTAAGGTAGAACTGTAAAAATCATTTTTAATTTTTTTAATATTATCAAAAGTATAATGCGAAGGGCATTCATCCTTCGGCTGATACTCAACGATGTAGGATTCATTTGTAACTCCATTGTAAACAAATCCTTTCCCATCCAGCAGAATCAGTTCTTCGCGATTATGAAGGAATTTTATTGCTTCCTGAACCTGAATCCCTGCTATTATAGAAGAGATTGTAGGAGTGGTCGGGATTTTTCCCTGATGAATATCATCAATACCAAGCAGCATACAGGATTTTCTCTTATTAAGAACTTTATAATCTGCTTCGCTGAACGTGCATTCATAGCAAGCTTTTTCATTCGAGAAGAATCCTCTTGCCACACCGCTGATAACTTCGATTGCCCCGTCTATCCATGGTGTGCTTACTTTTCTGCAGGATTGATTTATATATATTCTTGCTTCCCTGTTATCAAGTCCGCAAAGTATGATATCCATATTTTTAAAAACACCGAGTCCGAGTTCAAAAACGTTTCCGTTAAAATATTTTATTTCAATTTCATCATTTATTTCTTTAGCTCTTCTGCAGATTGTCTCCGATTTGCTTTTACCTATATCTTCCTTTCTGAAAAGAACACTTCTGGTCAGATTAGTCAATTCCACTTTATCCATATCCACGACATAGATATGACCAACGCCTGTCATTGCAAGGTTTTTCACGATCTCATTTCCGAGTGCTCCGCAGCCGATAACAAGCACCTTTGAATTTTTTAATATTTTTTTATCCCACCAGGTAATAATATCGAATCGTGAATATCTGTTAACGTTAATATCGGAAAGATTTATTGTTGTCATCGATTTAGCCGGCAGTAATTTCAGGATACAATCTTAAAACATCTCCGTCTTTAACGCCTGCCTGAGCGAGAGTCTGGTCTTCGGATAACTGCTTGCCTGAAGCTTTATGATGGAATTTGTAAGAAAGCGGGTCGCCATCCGGTCCCGTAAGGGGCATTTTCATTTTCGGAAGCAATGCCTCCATAATCCGCTTAATAGGGGCATCGTCAGGCAATGTTGCCTGCTGCTCTTTATTTCCTGTTGCGTCTATGATTGTTACATTAATTTTTGCCATACGTAAATTTATCAAATTACGGAACTATGTGAAATGGAAAAGATTTACTCAAATAAGGAAAATATTTAACCGTGTATGACATCATATCACAGCTGTCCAAAATAAATTGGGAACTTAAATAAAAGTGCAATTAAATTAAAACAATTAACTTTTTTGGGACAAATTTTCATCGAAACAAAAACAACCCCCTTTTGTTCCCCCTTTATTAAGGGGGAATTTTTTACCGGAAATCAGCTTTTGCTGGTCAAAATATTTTTAATAATATTTATTTTGGACAGATGTGACTTCATATAATTCAATGTATAATATCTTTATTGTTTTTAAAAACTAATTAACTTATTTTTTATCGTTTTCTAAATCAAAACAGACTTTATGAAAAATCTTCATACCTTAATCAGTTCAGTATTCATTTTAATCATTTCAATATCTTTAATTTCCTGCAAACCAAAATCCGACGAGAATAAAATTATGATAGGGCAGTTTACTTCGCTTACTGGAAGCGAAGCAACTTTCGGAATTTCATCCGATAATGGTCTGAAGTTAGCAGTAGAAGAAATAAATAAATCGGGCGGAGTTTTAGGAAAGCAAATTGAACTTATCACTTATGATAACAGAGGATTGCCTGCAGAGACTCAGACCGTGGTAGAGAAATTGATTAACCGAGATAAAGTGGTGGCATTAATCGGAGAAGTAGCATCATCAAGGAGCAAAGCAGCTGCACCTATCTGCCAGACCAATAAAATCCCGATGATATCTCCCGCATCCACAAATCCGGAAGTTACTCTTATAGGTGATTATATTTTCAGAGTTTGTTTCATTGACCCTTTCCAGGCAACCGTAATGAGCAAGTTTGCATTGAATTCGATGAAGGTGAAAAGAGTAGCACTGCTGATTGACCAGAAAAATGCATACTCCACGGGTCTTGCCGAAAACTTTAAAAAAGTATTCAAGGAATTAGGCGGGGAAATAGTAGGCGAGCAGAAATATCAGGCAGGAGATAAAGATTTCAAAAGCCAGTTGACGGCATTGAAATCCACCAATCCTGAGGCAATATTTCTTCCCGGTTATTATACGGATGTAGGCTTGATAGCAATACAGGCGAGAGAAATAGGACTTTCGATACCTCTGTTCGGCGGCGACGGCTGGGAATCAGAGAAACTGACAGAAGGAAAAGCGAAAGATGCGCTCGAGGGCTGTTTCTTTTCAACTCACGTTTCTGCAGAAGACCCGAATCCTAAAGTACAGGAATTCATAAAAAAATACCGTGAAAAATATAAATCCGAACCCGATGCAATGTCATTCCTTTCATACGATGCGGGTTTACTCTTGTTCGATGCAATAAAGAGAGCAAATTCCACCAAGGGTGATGATATAAGGAAACAACTGGCACTAACAAAAGATTTTCCGGGAGTAACAGGAAATATTACTATGAATGAACAACGTAATGCAATAAAACCGGCAGTTGTAATGGAAATCAAAGACGGAAAATTCAAATATAAAGAAACAATTGCACCATGACGGAATTCGTTCAGCAATTATTTAACGGACTTTCACTTGGCAGTATATATGCACTCATAGCACTCGGCTATACTATGATATACGGAATACTCCGCTTCATAAATTTTGCCCACGGCGATGTGTTTATGATAGGAGCGTATGCAGGATATTATCTTGCAATGGTTTTCAGTTTTACAACCTTTTCAGGGGGCACTTCCTTATTACTCGCATTCGGAATACTTACCGGAGCAATGCTGTTATGTGCTTTGCTTGGATTCACGATTGAAAAACTTGCATATAAACCGCTTCGCAATTCACCGAAGCTTACTATATTAATCACTGCTATCGGTGTATCATTGTTTCTTGAATATACAGGTCAGCTTGTATTCGGTGCCGACCCGAAATCATTCCCTACTCTGGTAGAAAATAAACCTGCCTTATATCTCGGTGACGCTGTGATTTATTCGAATTCAATAGTTGTAATTGCCGTATCATTGATATTTATGTTCATTCTTCGCCTGATAGTTATGAAAACCAAGATGGGTACTGCAATGCGTGCGGTTTCATATAATATGACGGCAGCAAATTTAATGGGTATTAACATAAGCCGCGTTATCAGTTTCACTTTTATAATCGGGTCTGCACTTGCGGCAGTAGCAGGAATTCTTTTCGGGCTGAATTATCCAAAGATTGACCCGCTTATCGGAATACTCTACGGCTTGAAAGCATTTGTGGCTGCCGTACTTGGCGGGATAGGGAATATCCTCGGAGCCGCGCTCGGGGGACTTATACTCGGGATAGTGGAGACTTTTGTCTCGGGCTATTTATCTTCCACGTTCCGGGATGCGATTGCGTTTGCGATTTTAATTTTAATACTTCTTTTAAAACCCTCAGGCTTGCTCGGAAAAAAAGAAGTGGAAAAAGTGTAATTCGAATCAAAATAGTCTGAACCATGATTCATAGGATTCGGAGATTAACCTGATTGAATGTACTGTAAAATTTTTTATTTATTATATTTATAACAACGTACTTTCCCCACACTCTGTTTACGAATCTACTGAGACCGTGTGAAAACCACAGTTAGTCATTCTGAGCGCAGCGAAGAATCTCCAAAACAGAATGGAAATGAGATCCTTCGATCACTTCATTCCTCAGGATGACAGTATTCACATATGCTCTCCTGATTCGTGAACTATAATTTCTGCTTCATTAACAGTTCCTAAATCATGAATTATACCCGAAAAAAGGTTTATATTTTTGAAAGAATATGTTTACATTACACTAAACAAATAAAGAGTCATATATGCGTCTGATAAAGTCTATATTTGAGTCTTACCGCGTATTTATTGAATGGATTTTCGTTGTCAAATCCTCAAATGAAATCCTCATATCTCAAAACTTTAATTTTATTTGAACAATGAAAAAAATAATTTTTACATTATTCATTATTCATTGTACATTAATCATTGCGAATGCACAAACCGGTTGGTTTTGGCAAAATCCTGTGCCTCAGGGTCATGATTTGAATTCTGTAAAATTTATTAATGAAAATACAGGATGGGTTGTTGGAGAGTATGGAACAATAATGAAATCTACTAATAAAGGAATAAATTGGACAAAACAAATTAGCACTACTACCAATAACCTTTATTCGATTTATATAATAGATGAATTGAAAAGTTTGATTGTTGGCGATAACGGTACTATACTTAGTACCACAAATGGTGGAATTAATTGGAATGCATATCCTAACATTTTTAATTCTAATTTACGGTCGGTATATTTTGTAAATGCTCTTGTGGGATTTGTTGCAGGTGAAAATGGAACCATTTTAAAAACTACAAATGGAGGGAATAACTGGTATCTACAGAATAGTAATACAACAAATTCTCTTTATTCAATTTATTTTAAGGATTCATTAACCGGTTGGGCAGCCGGGGATGGAGGAATTATTCTTAAGACAATTAGCGGTGGAAACAATTGGTTTACTCAGCAAATTGTAGTTGGTACATTTTCTTCAATTAGTTTTTCAAATGATTTGACTGGTTTTATAATAGGAAATTATTACGGTAAATTTTGCAAAACTACTGATGGAGGCAATTCTTGGAACGACTCGTTATGGCTTCCGGAGTTATACGATTTTCATTCCATAATTTTTTTGAATTCTCAAACAGGTTGGATTGTTGGCGATTATGGTACAATTCTCAAAAGCAGTGATGATGGTAATAGTTGGATAACTCAAACCAGCAATACCATATCACCTCTTTATTCTGTTTATTTTATTAATATCAATAGTGGTTGGGCTGTGGGAAAATATGGCACGATACTTTACACAACAAATGGGGGAGTAAACTGGAATTCAGATTATAGTGTTACAACTAATACACTTTATTCCTCTCATTTTATAAATGCGAATACTGGTTGGGCTGTAGGTTATGGTAATTATACAGGAACGATAGTAAAGACAACGAACGGTGGAATAAGCTGGAATCAACAGAACAGCGGGACCACACAAATACTTTATGGTGTATATTTTACAGATGAACTCAATGGATGGGCGGTGGGTTTGGATTGTGCCATATTTAATACAACGAACGGAGGTATCAGCTGGAACAGTCAACTTTTTTTAGGAACAACTTATTTCTGGTCCACTTTCTTTATAAATAATCAGACAGGATGGGCAGTTGGAGGTTGGGGTAGAATATATAAAACTACGAATGGTGGAACTAACTGGTTTTCGCAGACGACCGGAACATCCTTAGTAATATGTTCAGCATTTTTTATTAATCCTCTTTTAGGATGGGCTGCCGGTGAATCAGGAACAATATTAAAGACTACAAATGGCGGTGATAACTGGGATGTACAAATTAGCCCGTTAACAAACTCTTTCTATTCAGTATATTTTACTGATTCTCTTACAGGTATAATGGTTGGAACCCAGGGAAAAATTTTAAAGACAACAAATGGAGGACTAAACTGGAATATTCAATTTAGTGGAGTAACCACACGTTTGCAATCAGTTTGTTTACAAAATTCAATGTTAGGTTGGGCAGTTGGAGATACCGGAACAATAATAAAAACAACAAATGGTGGTATCAATTGGATTTCTCAAATAAGTGGTACATCAAGAAAACTATTTTCTGTTAACTTTGCCAATGAAAACACGGGATGGATTGTTGGTCTTAGTGGAACGATATTAAAAACCACAAGCGGAGGAATCACTTATGTTTCGAGATTGTCAAGCAAAATACCCGAAAAATTTATGTTATATCAGAACTATCCGAACCCGTTTAATCCGGTGACGAAGATAAAATTTGAAGTCCCCCTTAGCAAAGGGGGATTAAAGGGGGTTGTATCATTAAAAATATTCGACATCATCGGCAGAGAAGTAGCAATACTCGTCAATGAACAACTCGCTCCCGGCACATATTCCATCGACTGGAATGCATCACAATATTCAAGCGGGATATATTTTTATCAATTGAGGACAGGTGATTTTGTAGCAACAAAAAAATTAATCTTGCTTAAATAAAATTTTTAAAAGTGAAAAAAATAATTTTTACATTACTCGTTTTTCATTGTTTCCCGATTCGAAGGCTCATCGGGATTTCGATACTCTCAACATTACTGATTACTAATTGTTATGGTCAGTGGGTACAATCAATTATACCAAATGGAGGAGTGGTTCGTTCTCTAACTGCAAACGGTAATAATATTTTTGCTGGTACAGGAATTGGAGTTTTTCTTTCGACCAATAACGGTAATGACTGGACACAAACTACTATGAATCATATACCTGTTTTTTCTCTTGCTTCAGACGGTAATAATATTTTTGCCGGAACTTTTGCAAATGGATTCTATCTTTCTACAAATAATGGCTTAAGTTGGACGCAAACTGGTTTAAATAGTAGTGTTGTTTATTCCCTTGCGGTGAGCGGAGGTAGAATATTCGCAGGAACTAATAGTAATGGTGTCAATCTTTCTACAAATAACGGATTAAACTGGACACAAACCGATTTGAATAATACCGTTGTTTTTAGCCTTGCCGCCAATGGTAGTAATATTTTTGCCGGAACAGTTAATGGCATCTATCTTTCTACAAATAGCGGAACAAACTGGATTCAAACAGTATTAAATTATCCATGGGTTTTATCCCTTGCTGTAAGCGGAAGTAATATATTTGCAGGTACGTCTGATTATGGTGTCTGGAACTCGTCAAATCTCGGAACAAATTGGACACAGTCAGGATTGAATAATACAAATATTGATATTCCAAGCGTTGCCATATATGGTAATAATATTTTCGCCGGAACTGATTCAGGCGTTTATCTCTCTAAAATTAGTGAATTTAACTGGATTCAAATCAATCAAGGATTTAATGTTACTCCAAGTATTATATCATTACTTATTTCAAATAATTACATCTTTGCTGGAACCGTTGGCCAATATGTTTGGCGTCGTAATTTATCAGAAATAGTTGGAATACAAAACATCAGCACTGAAACTCCACCGGGATTTTCTTTAAGTCAGAATTATCCAAATCCATTCAATCCGGTGACGAAGATAAAATTTACTGTTGCAAATGGATTCCCGATAAAAACATTCGGGAATGACAAGGGCGAAGTGTTAGTTACTCTAAAAGTCTTCGATGTGCTCGGACGGGAAGTAGAAACATTAGTAAATGAACAATTCGCACCCGGCACATATTCCATCGACTGGAATGCATCTCAATTTTCCAGCGGAGTTTATTTTTATCAGTTGCGAGTAGGAACATATTTAGAAACAAAGAAAATGTTATTGATTAAATAAACAAGGGGGACAAGCCCCCTTGTCAAAATTTGAAGTTTAAATTTTAAAATTATGAAAAAGACGTTTTTTATTTTTTTATTGTTAGTTTTTAACTACTCAATACTAATTTCTAATATTACATTCGCACAAGATTGGACGGCTTGTTATAATGGCATATTTAATGGAGCATGTGGAGTAAACTGTCTTGAAAAATTAAACAATTATATTTTCGCAAGTGTTGGTGATTATGGTATGACCGAAAATTCTAAGATATATAGATCCTCTGACAACGGAGTTAACTGGTATCCTATGAATACTCCCGGAATATATGTCATTAATTCTTTATTTGTGTCGGGCACAGATATATTTGCGGGAACATTGAGTTACGGATTGTTTTACTCTTCAGATTATGGTCTCAATTGGATGCCAAGAGGATTTAATACAGGCGGATATTCTACAGTTTATGGAATAGAAAAATCAGGTCCTAATTTATTGATATATGTAAGTAGTTTATCTACTAGTTTATGTTATTCTACAGATAACGGATTAAATTGGAATCCTGTTACAACATGGTCTCTATATAGAAGAATTAATTCATTTTTAAATTATAATAATTCAATCTTTGCTGGTTGTTTTGATGGTGTTTATAAATCAAGTGATAATGGTATGACATGGTCTGAAAGAGGTTTACAATCTTCATCAATAAATAAACTTTATTATTTCCAAGGTTCTATTTATGCTGGAGCAAATGATTCAATTTACAGAACTACTAATGAAGGCCTCAACTGGTATTCCTGCGTTTCAGGTATAAATAACTATACAGGTGCCTATTCGATTTCATCAATCGGAAATTTGTTATTTGCCGGAACTTTTCGTGGTGTCTATTGTTCTTCAAATGGCGGTGATTATTGGTATTCTGTAAATTCCGGTCTGGGAGGGACACCCAAAATAGATGCCCTTTTATCATCTAATACTAAGCTGTACGCAGGTGCTAATTTTGGAAAATATGGTGTATTTGCAACTAATGATAATGGTCAAAACTGGTTTAAATCAGGATTCAATTTATTTCATATAACAAGTTTGATTTTAAACGGTAATACATTGTTTGTAGGGACTGATAGTTCCGGTATTTATTATTCGACTAATGAAGGCAGCATTTGGTATCCGGCTAAAAATGAATTGAATAATAATTATATAACGAGTTTGATAAAACACGGGTCAAATATATTTGCGGGGACAGTTGATTCAGGAGTGTATAAATCATCTAACAATGGTCAAAATTGGAACCGCGTAAATTCCGGATTAGGCAGTTATTTTATTAAATCTTTTTTATCTGAGGACACATCTCTTTTCGCAGGTACAGTGAGCGGAATTTATAAAACCACTAATAATGGAACCAATTGGATCTATTATGGATTATCAGCAATCCCTATAAATGCTATGATAATTAATAATAATAATTTCTTAGCGGGAACAGATAATGGAATACAGATTACAACAAATAATGGAATCAACTGGACATCCGGTATTTTAACCGGGAAAAGTGTAAAAGGATTTTATATTTTTAATAATAGAATTTATTCGGGAACAAATAATGGAGTATATTCGTCTTCTAACAATGGATTAAACTGGTATCAAAATGGTTTAGATACTTGTTCAATAAATTCGTTTACAAATTTTTCAGATACCTTAGCTTGCAGTTCAAGTAATGGAATATATGTTACGACAAACGGCGGAACTAACTGGATATGGTTAGGACCAAGATATGAGGGAGAAACTAAACCGATATTAGCTTATAATGGCAACATTTATACCGGGGGGATTAAGGGATATATCGGAGGGGACATCTTAACAGGTTGTATCTGGAAAAGAGTAGCATCGACTTTATCAGGGATTAGAAATATTAGTAATGAAGTTGTTTCTAATTATTGTTTATTTCAAAACTATCCCAATCCATTCAATCCGGTGACGAAGATAAAATTTGATATAAAAAAAGAATACAGAAGTCAGGAGTCAGAAGTTAAGTTGAGTATCTACGATATATTAGGAAGAAAGATTGAGGATTTAGTTAATGAAAAATTACAGCCGGGGACTTATGAAGTAACGTTTGACGGGAGTAATTTGCCAAGCGGAGTTTATTTTTATCAGTTGCGAGTAGGAACATATTTAGAAACAAAGAAAATGTTATTGATTAAATAAACAAGGGGGACAAGCCCCCTTGTCAAAATTTGAATTTAAAATTTTAAAAGTTATGAAAAAGATTGTTTTTGTTTTTTTATTGTTAGTTTTTAACTACTCAATACTAATTACTAATATTACATTCGCACAAAACTGGACGGCCTGTTACAATGGAATGTTTAATGGATGTTATGGTGTAAATTGTCTTGAAAAATTAAATAACTATATATTCGCAAGTACCTGTGATGATGCAGAAAGAGGGAATGGAATTATATATAGATCTTCTGACGATGGGCTTAACTGGTTTTTAATGAATAATATACCTGGTATGTATTCAGGAAGTACTATTTTGGTATCTGGCTCTGATTTATTTGTGGGAACTTTAAGTTATGGTTTATACTATTCTTCAGATTATGGTCAGAATTGGGTCCAAAGAGGATTTAATACAAGTGGATATTCTACGGTTTATGGAATAGGAAAATCAGGTCCTAATTTATTGGTATATGTAACTAGTTCTACTAGTTTATGTTATTCTACAGATAACGGATTAAATTGGAATTCGGTTACAACCTGGCCTCTTTATAAAACTATACATTCTTTTTTAAATGTCAACAATTTAATATTTGCAGGTTGTATCAGTGGCATTTATGTTTCAAGTAATAATGGTATTACTTGGACAGAAAAAGGATTGCAATCAACAAATGTACAAAAACTTTATTATTTTCAGGGTTCTATTTATGCAGGAGCAGATGGTGCAATTTATAAATCAACAGATGAAGGACTTAACTGGAACTCCTGTTCTTTTGGTATCAGTTATGCTACAACTTATTCTTTTTCTTCAATTGGGAATTTACTATTCGCGGGAACAACTCTCGGTGTTTATTGTTCTTCTAATGGTGGTAATTATTGGTATTCTGTAAATTCTGGAATGGGAACACCCACCATAAAAAATGCTTTATTATCGTCAGGAACTAAACTCTATTCTAGTTCAACATCAATAGGAGGTATTCGAGGATTATTCGCAACAACAAATTATGGTGAAAATTGGTCCAAATCGGGTTTTAGATCTTTCAATATATCAAGTTTGATTTTAATTGGCAGTACACTATTTGTTGGGACTGATAGTTCCGGAATTTATTATTCTTCAAATGAAGGAAGCACCTGGTATCCGACTAAGAATGAGCTGAATAATAATTCAATATTGAGTTTAATTAATCACGGGTCAAATATATTTGCAGGAACGGTTGATTCAGGTGTATATAAATCAACAAACAACGGTCAAAATTGGTTACGTGTTAATTCCGGATTGGGTAATTTTTTTATTAAGACTTTTTTTTCAAAAGATACTATACTTTATGCAGGTACAAACAGTGGAATATATAAAACAATTAATAGCGGTTCAAATTGGACTTACTTTGGTTTATCTGCAACACCTGTTAATGCAATAATAGCTTATAACAATAATCTCCTCTCTGGAACAGATAATGGAGTACAAATTACGACGAATAATGGGATAAACTGGATTTCTGGAATTTTGAGTGGAAAGATTATAAAAGGATTTTATATTTTTCAAAATAAAATATATTCCGGAACAAATAATGGTGTATATATTTCTACTGATAACGGATTTGACTGGTATCAAAATGGATTAAGCAGTTATACAATTAATTCTTTTGCAAGTTTTTCAGATACTTTAACTTGTAGTACAAGTAATGGAGTTTATGTTACTTCAAATAATGGAATTAATTGGATTTGGCTGGGACCAAGAGCTCATGGAGAAACTAAATCAATATTAGTATATAATGGGAATATATATTCTTCTGGTGATATTCTTAATCATGAAACCGGTTGTGTCTGGAAAAGAATAGCATCGACTTTATCAGGAATTAAAAATATTAGTAACGAAATCGTTTCTAATTATTGTTTATTTCAAAACTATCCCAATCCATTCAATCCGGTGACGAAGATAAAATTTAATATAAAAAAAGAATACAGAAGTCAGGAGTCAGAAGTTAAGTTGAGTATCTACGATATATTAGGAAGAAAGATTGAAGATTTAGTTAATGAAAAATTACAGCCGGGGACTTATGAAGTAGAGTGGAACGCATCACAATTCTCCAGCGGAGTTTATTTTTATCAGTTTAGGGCAGGAGATTTTAATGCGGTGATGAAGATGGTGTTAATCAGATGAGCAAAAATCGATTAATAATTAGTAACTGAAGTTACGCATTTGTCATGTTGAGCGTAGCGAAACATCTCAAAAATCAATGAAAACGAGATTCTTCACTTCGTTCAGAATGACAAACCCGGTTGTTTTTTATGGTTTGCGTAACTTCAGTTAGTAATTAATTAAGGCACAGAACAAATTTCTTATACCTAAAAAATTTCATTAATTTTGTTATAATATTTTGTAATATTCCATAAAACTAAACAAAAGGACTATGAGAAAATTATTACTGTTATTTATTCTATCGGTGTTTTTTATTGCCTGCGAAGACAGCAGTTCGGATAAGAAAATTAAATCCAATTCCACTTCTACTACAACTACGACAACTACAGATGAAGCCAAGAAAAAAGAACTCGAATTAAAAGAGAAAGAACTCGATCTAAAAGAAAAAGAACTGCAAAAGGATAAAGAGATAGCAGACAAAGAAAAAGAACTTGCTGATAAAGAAAAACAGCTTCAGGAAAAAAATCAGAGGATAGAGCAGAATAAAACCACGCCTCCTCCTCAGACAAACAGAAATAGAGGATACTATTCAAGCGGTGCCGGATCATATCCTGAAGGTTCTTCCCGATATCTGAACTACAATGATATATACGGAAAAACAAAATGGCAGCTCCGGGTTATGAGGAATGAAATTTTTGCACGGCACGGATATATATTCCAAACCTCTGACCTGCGGAATCATTTCAGTAATCAGTCCTGGTATTATCCGCAGAACTATGATGTTACAAATATGCTTTCAGCAGTTGAGAAATATAATGTGAATTTTATTAAAGGTTACGAATAAAAATATTTATATTAGCTGTTGGTGACACTTCGTTTAAACACCAACAGCGGCGAAAAAATTGATTCTTATGATTACGCAGAGTCCTCTGGCGAATAAATTCACCAGAGAGACTCTGCTAAAAAATAAAACAGCGGCGATAGAACCACCCGAACCCCACTTTTTTTTAGCAGAGTCTCCCCCTGCCTGTCCAGACTTGGCGGGACTTTTTTGGGACTCTGCTGAAAAAGGGAAATTAATTTTTTAAACACAGAATTGGAAATTTTATCCGGTTTTATTATTGGTTTTTTAGGCAGCCTTCACTGCATAGGTATGTGCGGACCTATTGTACTTGCCCTGCCGCCGGGTTCGCTCAGGGATAGAAAATTTATTTCCGGGAAGATAATGTATAACCTCGGAAGGATAATCACATATTCAATTCTCGGTTTGCTTTTCGGGATTATTGGAAAAGGATTTGCAATCTGGGGTATGCAGAGATGGGTTTCGATAGTACTGGGAGGACTGATATTAATTTATGTACTTCTGCCCGTGAAATATAAAAAACCGTTTCTTAATATTCCTGTTTTTGCCAAAGCCACGAATTCCTTAAAAAATATTTTTGGCAACGTGATAAAAAAGAAATCACCCTCATCACATTTGCTGATTGGATTGATAAACGGTCTTCTGCCCTGCGGATTTGTTTATGTCGGAATATTTGCTTCTCTTGCTCTTGGAGATGCTTTACAGGGAATGCTCTTCATGACGATGTTCGGGTTAGGAACTACTCCGGCAATGATAAGTGCATCTTTTGCGGCAAACTTTATCAGTATAAAAGCCAGGCAAAAAATAAATAGACTCATTCCAATATTTGCATGCATTCTCGCAGTTATATTTATTTTAAGGGGATTGAATCTTGGGATACCATATCTAAGTCCGAAGATGGATATGCACCATACAATTAGTAATTAATAATTAGTAATTAATAATTTGCCGCAGACATTAAGATATTTTTTACTTTACGAATCGGGAGATTTGTAAAGAACGGTGGGAGGAAAGAAATTAGTAATTAATAATTTGCCGCAGACATTAAGATATTTTTTACTTTACGAATCGGGAGATTTGTAAAGAACGGTGGGAGGAAAGAAATTAGTAATTAATAATTTGCCGCAGACAGTAAGATATTTTTTACTTTACGAATTCCTGAGGTCTCGGGACAGGCTCGCCAAAAAGACGGAGGCAAGCAGGAGAATCGTAAAGAGAGGAAAATTAGTAATTAATAATTAGTAATTAATAATTTGCCGCAGACAGTAAGATATTTTTTACTTTACGAATCAAGAAATTCGTAAAGAGAGGAACTTCGCTCAACATGACATCTATGTATCTTCAATTATTAATTATTAATTACTAATTATTAATTGATAATTACATTCTCCATAAGTATTGAAGTTTCAGGAATATCTGTCTGCCGATTTCAACATATTTTGTATTTCCGGTTAGATTTTCGAGTTCGGAAAAATTATGAGTAGAGCCGACGTAGAATATTGTAAAAGGATTAAGTTTGTAACTGAACAAGGGGTCTATTTCAAAAGCTTTATTGAAAGAATCATACTGGAAAATAACTCTCAGGAACATATTCTTGTTAAACTGGAAAGTGGATTTATTTCTTAATAAATATCCTGCAAATAATTTTTCTCCTTTATAACTTTTTGAAAGTTCAAAGTAAATGTAACTATTTTCCAAAGTTAGTTTATCGAACGGTTTTATAGTATTATAGTGTTCAAACCTGAATCCATATCCCACATAAGGAGTTCCCTGGCGGATTATGTATTTACCCATTTCATAATACAAACTACCAGAAAGATTTTCGAGTGTATTTACATTTAAATTTATAAATGCACGGTTTGCATATTTATTGTAAACTCCTCCGAAATCTTCATTGTTCACTAAAAAATAACCTGCATTTAACTGAACCTGATGGGCAAACTTCATCCAGATACTTGGCTCCACAAAAACTTCCTTTAGCTTGCCGTCATAATTGTGTCTTACAATTCCAAAGATTTGTGGTTGAATTCTTTGGACAACTTTTCCATCCGGATACAACATATAGGATTGAGAAGTAGAAAAAGTTTTGTAATTATTATTCTCCATAAACCCATTATCCCTTCTTGCTACGGGTGATGCATCATTATAACTGACACTGAAATTCCAGTACTTTGCACTACGAAGTAAGTCAACGTATGAACCGAAGCCGGTAAATTTTTCACCATCAAATGTTCCCGTATATTTTCCGCCATCAAATTTTTCCGGGTCATAATAAACCGTAGAATCATTTAACTCACGTGTCTGATATCCCAAAAACTGAAACGTGAGGGAATAATAATTATACATCATTATTCTTCCATCAATACCAAACGTCCGGTTGAATCCGTCTATATCAAAAATATTACCGTTATCTTTTCTCACTTCCCTGTCGGTCAGTATAAAACCCAAATAAGATTCATCTTTAAAATTCTTTTTAATGCGAAAAATATTTGAGAAAGATTTTTTATTAGTGGAAATAATACTACTCTTTTCTTCAAACGGAACGATAAACGGAGTATTTTCATCATAAGCAAGAACATAACCGATATCGAATGTACCAATCCTTCCGGATGTCTTTGCAGCGAAAAGGGGTTTATTGATTGACCGTGTATAAACTACATTCATAGGGGATTCAAAAATACTGCTGCCTTCAAGGAAGAAGGGTCTTTTTTCGGTATAGAATAAAGCGAAAGTGGTATTAACATTTATCTGCCCTTCGTCGGCTTCCACCTGTGAGAAGTCCGGATTATAAGTGAAATCTGTAGTGAGGTTGGAAGTTATTCCGTATTTTACATTGAAGCCAAATTTTCCTTTAATCTTTTCATTTTCAAATTTGGAATCGGCATTATTCATATCGGAAATATTTCCTGCCTGAGTGCCGAGAACGTAAGGTAGTATCTCAAGGTTATTGCCGCTTTTCACATTACGGATTCCCTTTAGAGTGGCATGGTCTTTGAATAAAGTCGGTGCATCTCTGTTTATGGGTACAAATGAATATTGTGACCTGCTTATTTCACGGGGATGGTTTCTAAGCAGGTGGATACTCCACTCTTGGATATTTTTATCTGGAAATCTTATGCTTTTAAACGGAATTGCTATCTCGACTGTCCATTTGTCTTTATATATTTTTGCATCCGAATACCATATAATATCCAGAGAAGGGTCTTCATTGCCATTAGTCTGCCACTGCAGGTCACCCTGTACTCCGTAAGGATTGACAACGAGTTCATACGCCTGTTTTCCCTCTGCATAAGGGTCAAAAAATACATCAACAAAATCATCGTTGAACATTTTATCCCGGTCTGTCATAGTTGCTCTGAGTTTACTCATATTACTATCATAACAGGTAAATGCCACATAAAGATTATCCTTATCATAGAACATCTGAACTTCTGTTTCTACCGGCGGTTTAGTATTATCACCCGGGTCAACTTCACTGAAGTTTCCGTATTTTTTAGCATTTTTCCAGACGGGTTCACTTAAATCTCCGTCAATATTAATTCCGGAGTTATCGACTTCAAATATTTCGATAGTTAAATCCTTATTCGGAACGAAATTATTTTTTTTTAAGAGAGTATCTTTTGAAGAGTTATTCTTAATAGTGGAGTCCCTGTCCGGATTCAAAGTATCGGTCTGTCCCTGAGTGAATGAAAAAGAAATCAATAAATAGCAGAAAAAAGAAAAGAGTATAAAATAAGTCTTCAATAATTAAGTTGTTTATGTTTATATATAAGACGTAAAAAGAGTAAAAAAGTTTCATCATACCGGAAAAATCTAATAGCGAACAAATGAAACAATAAGAATAATTATCTGTTAAAAATTACTCAGGAAAAATAGACAATCCGAATAAATAAAATAAGGTTAAAAGTAAATAAAAAATCTAATTTCCAATTAATGATTTAAAATCTATTACATTTTGTTTATTAAAACCGCACAAACTTAAAGTATTATTTTTATAGAATGAAAAAATAATATTTTAAAATATTTTTTAAAAAAGAAATGTTGACAATGACAGTTAAAATGTTATATTAGCAAAGACTTAAGAGAAGCAGTTAAGAAAAATATTGAATATAGCACTAACATATAATGCAAAGAAAGAAACTGAATCCGCGGAAGGCGTGACTGCAGCGGTTTCACAGGAATCCTCATCCGGAAACGGTAATGTGAGCAAATACATAGATAAAAATTTAATTGAGAATTATCCTGAGAGACTCGACGATACATTTGCAGAATGGGATTCATACGAAACAATTAATGCTGTACGTGATGCACTTTTGTCCGGCGGACACGATGTTACATTGATTGAAGCGGATGAAAATGCATATCTGAAATTAAGCGAAAGTAAACCCGAATTTGTTTTCAATGTCGCAGAAGGTTTTTTTGGTGCATCACGCGAGTCACAAATTCCTTCGATGCTTGAAATGCTTAATATTAATTTTACGGGAAGCGATTCGGTTACTACAGGCATCTGTCACGATAAATCAAGGTGCAAAGAAATTCTTTCATATTATAAAATTCCGAATCCCGAATTTTTCATTGCATATGAAACCATCAATGATAACCGGAATTTAAAATTCCCAAAATTTGTAAAACCTTTACACGAAGGTTCATCGAAGGGGATTTATAATTCGTCTGTTGTAAATAATTCAGCAGAACTCAATAACGAAATTATCAGAATAAAAGAAAGTTATAATCAACCATCCCTTGTCGAAGACTTCCTTACGGGAAAAGAATTTACGGTGGCAATGCTCGGTAACGATGATGATGTAAGGGCTTTACCAATCGTGGAAATAAATCTTGATTTAGTTCCAAAGGATTTTAATAAAATATATTCTTATGAAGTAAAATGGTTTTTCGATACCCGGGAAAACCAGCTTGATATATTTTATTGTCCTGCAAGAGTATCAAAAGAAATTTATTCGCAAATAGAAAAAGTATGCAGAGATACATTTAAAGTATTAAGAATAAGGGACTGGGCACGAATAGACATAAGGTTAGACGACAATAATATTCCGAATGTGATTGAAATTAATCCGCTTCCCGGAATACTTCCTGACCCGAAAGATAATTCCTGCTATCCGAAAGCATCACGTGAAGCTGGTATGGATTACAGTGCAATGATAAATGCAGTTCTTAATGAAGCAATCAAAAGATATAAAAAATAATTAATGAAGATTGATATTATATATAACGATCCGCTCCAGTATGCAACCGGGAAAATCTATGATGACGGTGTAACCGATATTGAAAAAGTACCCGGACCGATTGATATGAGTGAATACGGAGTGATAGATGAAATGAAAGCCGTACAGAGAGCACTAAAGCCAAGCGGCCACGAAGTGAATATAGTCCCGGTAGCTTTGGATATTTTAAAATTAATCGAGCATCTGAAGAATAATCCGCCGGATATGATCTTCAATCTGTGCGAATCTGTTGACGGAGATCCGACCCAGGAGATGAACATCGCCGCACTATTTGAATTACTGAAGGTACCTTATACCGGCTCAAGAGCTCTTACACTCGGAATTGCACTCAACAAATCAAGAGTAAAAGAGATTTTGAATTTTTACCATATTCCTACTGCCGCCCATTATATTTGTGCGGAGGCAGATAAGTTTATGGAAAACGGATTCGAGAGGGTAAAGGATAAATTTCCGCTTATAGTAAAGCCCTCAAGGGAAGATGCAAGTATCGGAATTGATAATGATTCAGTTGTAAGAAATGAAACCCTGTTAAAGAAAAGAATTCAATATATAATAGAGGAGTATAAACAACCTGCATTGGTGGAAGAATTCATCGAGGGCAGGGAAATAAACGTGAGCGTAGTGGGCAATTATAAAAACAGCGATAATGATATTACAGTATTTCCGATTTCCGAAATTGATTTTACGGGACTTCCGGAAAATCTTCCGAAGATAGTAAGTTATAATAGTAAGTGGATGTATAAGACTCCCGAGTTTGAATTTACTAAAGCAGTATGCCCTGCAAAAAATCTTTCGCCGGAACTCGAGAAAAAAATTCAATATTATGCAAAACAGGTTTACAGGATTGTAGGCGCCGCAGATTATGCAAGGGTTGATTTCAGGGTTAAAGGCGATATACCTTATGTGCTGGAATTAAATCCGAATCCGGATATATCATCTGATGTTGACAGCGATACCGGTTTTACAAGAAGCGGAAAAGCATACGGCTGGACTTATGAGGAACTGATTCAGAATATAATTGGTTTTGCAAGTGAAAGATGGGGAGTGAAAGTGAAATGATAACGACTTTAAGAGATGATGACAGGGAAAAAATTCTTTTGATTCTGGTTGAAACGAATAATTTTAATTTTGACGAGATTTCGATTGCAATGGAATTGATTGATGATTATCTGAACAAAGAAGAGCAGAGTGATTATGAAATATTTGTCGATAGAAATGAAGAAGATGAAAATCTGATAAATGGTTATGTGTGCATTGGCCAAAGACCATTGACAGAAAGCACTTACGACCTGTACTGGATTGCAGTTAATCCTGCCATACAATCGAAAGGTGTCGGCTCGAGACTTGTTTCTTACATCGAAGAGCATATTAAAAACAAGAATGGAAGATTAGTGCTGATAGAGACAAGCGGGAAACCATCTTATGAAAAGGAAAGAAAATTTTACGAAAAAAATTTATATACAAAGTTAGTAGAAATAAAAGATTTTTACAAAGAAGCCGATTCATTAGTGATATACGGCAAATATTTATAAAGAGTTTTAAAATAAATTACAAACAAAAAAGGAGAACACTCGATGGAACTTTGGCAGGAAATGGTTAGGCAGAGCGTGCATTCGGTGGACCAATTAGTTGAGAGATTCAATCTTGACAGGGAAATCGCAACAAAACTGGATAAATTTTTCCAGGCGAGGATAAACCCTTACTATTTATCATTAATACGTTATCCGGGAGATCCGATCTGGAGGCAATGCGTTCCGGACGAAGTGGAGCTTGAAGATATTAATGCTCCGGAAGACCCCCTTAACGAAGATGATATGAGTCCCGTACCGAACATTACACACAGATATCCTGACAGAGCCTTATTCCTTGTAACATCCCAATGCGGACTCTATTGCAGATTCTGCACGAGGAAAAGGAAAGTCGGCAATTCAAATAAAATATCTATGAAAACGCTTGAGTCTGCATTCGATTATCTTGCGCAGCACGAAGAAATTACTGATGTGATAATGTCCGGAGGCGACCCGTTAATGCTCACAGATGCTATGCTTGAAAAAATACTGCAGAGATTAAGGGAGATAAAGCACATACAGGTGATACGGCTCGGCACTAAAATGCCCTGCGTACTGCCGCAAAGGATAACACCCAAACTTTGTAATATGCTCAAAAAATATCATCCGATATATATTAATACTCACTTCAATCATCCGTGGGAAATTACGGAAGAAAGTAAGAAGGCTACCGGATTGCTTGCAGATGCAGGCATTCCCATAGGAAACCAATCTGTACTAATGAAAGGTGTGAATGATAATGCAGATACAATGCGGGAACTTTTCAAGAAACTTCTTGCAATAAGAGTGAGACCATACTATTTATATCAGGCGGATCTGACCAAAGGAGCAAATCATTTCAGGACACCTTTAAGCGTAGGACTTGAAATAATGGATAAACTCCGCGGTCATATTTCCGGACTCGCAGTACCTCAATTTGTGGTAGATGCACCGGGAGGCGGCGGAAAGATACCGATGCTTCCGAATTATGTGATAGCAAGGGACGAAGAAAAGATCATAGTCCGCAATTACAAATATGACCTATTTGAATATCCGGACGTAAGAGAAGAGGAAGAAGTGGCAGACAGCAGAAACTTTATGCGCCGGCAAAAGCAGAGAATCAAACAGCATACTCAGGAGGAATTTATCAAAAACCTTGAACTTCCTGTTTTGAATGATACGGAACAATAACAATATTTCGATTTAATGATACAAGCCCGGGGAAATTTTTTCCCGGGCTTTTTTTTTATAAAAGTGAAACCTTTTGAAATTAAATCAGTCATAACAATTAGAAACAATTTTAAAACAAACAGAAAATAAAAGGAGCTTACAATGTCTAGTTTTTTTGAAAATTTAGTCCCGCTTTTTGCTATAGTTTTCACATTCGGAATACCCGGACTCATCATTTTCTGGGCAATTTATACAAAACATAGAGAACGGATGAGACTGATTGAAAAAGGGGTAACCCCGGAAGATGCGAGGAAATACTTCAATGAATCTGAAAAAAGACCCCGAAACAGATTCTCAGCATTAAAATGGGGAATATTATTTGTTTTTCTGGGTGCCGGAATATTCTTATCAAATATACTAAGTCAGTTTTATGATTTCGGCGACGGGATACTTTTCGGACTTGTAATATTGTTCTTAGGATTGGGTTTCTTGATATATTATCTGATCATATCAAAATCATTGAAAAATAATCCTGATACAGATTTAGTTTCGGAAAAAAATCAAAATTAACTGATATGAAAATGTTAAAATATAGACTAAACAATAAAGCAATTTTAATTTCGTTTTTGATACTGGTATTCTCAATATCTTTTACGGGCTGCAGTTATTTCCAGAAAAGATATGAAAAAACAGAAACGAGAGAATTCAGATTATCATCCGCCGGAAAAACAAAAATAATCGTTGAAAACAATGACGGAAATATTGTAATTAAAAAAAATTCAAGCGACAGCAATATTGTAATAAATGTTGAAATAATATCTTATGTTACTAAAAAAGAATTGAACGAACCTCTGAAAAGTTATGAGATAAATATAGATTCGATATCAAGTGAAATCAGGTTTTCCGGAAAAACAACGATCCGAGATAGACAAATTTTATATTTCGGAAACTGGGGGAGGAACAGCATCAATTATACGGTCTATCTTCCTGCAGGACTCGAGGCAGAGGTATCAAGCGTGAACGGCAAACTGGAAACCTCAAATGTCACAAATAATATTACCGGCAGTACTGTCAACGGAAAAATCAATGTTGAAAAATCAAGCGGTATTCTGAAGTTAGAAACAACCAACGGAAAAATATCTGCCGAGCTTGATTCAACTAAAGGTATGAAGCTTGATGCGGTAAACGGTTCCGTAAATCTTAAGTTATCGCCTTCGTTTTCCGGAATATTTGAAGCAGATATCGTAAACGGAAGTATTAAATATGATAATTTCGATTTCAAAGATGTGAATAAGGATAAGAAAAATTTCAAAGCGAAATTAGGAAACTCGAATTCGGAAATAAAGATAAGCACAGTTAACGGAAGCATTAAGATTCTCAAAAGCAATTAAAAAACATAAGCTTACAGAATTGACCGATATTGAAATCATAAATAAGGTAAAATCAGGCGAATTAAAATATTTTAAGGAACTTGTCGATAGATATAAGGACAAGTCCTTTTCATTAATTGTGAAGATCCTGAAAAACCGGAATGAATCGGAAGACTGTCTGCAGGATGTATTTATGAAGATATTCAATTCTGTAATGAGCAGTAGTTTTGAAGAGAAATCAAAATTTTCAACTTACATTTACAGTATAGTTTATAACTCGGCTGTAGATTACTACAAAAAGTACCGGAAAAAGAACTTCAATATTTTATCAATTGATGTGACAAATTCGAATTATAAGACAGGAGACGAACTTACGTCGTATTTTGATGAAAGCATGATAGACAAAGGATTATACTCACAGGGTATTGAGTTCAGTCCCGAAAAGAGTTTATCACAGAATGAAATATCCGTAATAATTAATGAATATATAAATAATATTCCCGAGCATTATTCCGTGATATTGAATATGTTTTATATTAATGATTTATCGCATGATGAAATATCGAAAATCCTGAATCTGCCGATTGGTACGATAAAGAACAGGATTTTCAGGGCAAAGAATAAATTGAAAGAATTACTTTTAAAAAGAATGACAGCCGAAGAACTGCTGGAATATGTTTGAGTTAAACCTAAATTTTTTAAATGGAGCTAAAATGAACGAAGGAAACATAGAAGATTTTTTAAATAAAAGAATACAGGATTCTCTTCATACCGGAACTTCGGATGAATTTTCCGACGAAGTGATGAAGAGAATCAAGCTGAGCCTCGAGTTTGCAAAAGAAGATAAAAAGACCTTTAAATTTGCGGGAATGATAAGTATAGCGGTTATCGCGGTAATGTCCGTTCTGTCATACTTCATCGGTTCATCTATCGTTATAAGTTCCGGTGATGAAGAATCATCAGGTTTCGGTATTTTAAAGAGTGTTTATACTTATCTTTCTGATCTTGCAGCGGAAATTTTGTCTGCTATAGGAATTTCCGGAACAGGGGACTCATTGTTATACCTGATTATTATAACTTTCATTATCATACTCTTTATAGCGGCAGACAAATTAATTCTCGGCAAAAGAAATTAACCTCAAAATAGACACGTCATTCCGTGAAAAGTTAGCTATTTAGCTATACTTTTCATAAAAATACGACTTTCCAATATTCCTAATTATATAACCTAAAACTTATTTTTTAAAGTGAATATATACACAGTTGAAAAATAATATTTCAATTTGTATATTGATAATATAAAAACAATACAAATATGGACACAAAAAATTTTTCAAAGATTTCTAAAAAGATTTTCCCTCAGGTCATTATTTATTTAATGGTCGCATCATTTCCATTTATAGGTGCAGAATGTAGTACACTTTTAAATGGACAAAGTACAAGTATAACAGATCTACTCTATACCTGGCAGCTTCAAAGGCAAACCGGTTCTAATATAGATATTTGCGCTAACGAAACAGTTACTTTCCATAATGACAATTCTGCTTATCTTGTCTGTCCGGGAACCGATACCGTAATCAGGACTTTTGCTGTTAATAATAACCAGTTAACTTATTCCTTGGTCAATCAACCGCTGGCAACATATAGAATCGAGGTAGTGACCGATAGCGGAGCAACGAAACTAAATATGTATGGAACAAATGTAGACAGGAACTTATTCTATGTAAGAACAACCAAAGATTTACCTGCGGAACCGGATGTTAAAGCAACAGAGAATGCGACTAATTCTTCCGAGAAATGAAAAATAATTATTAATCAATAACATTCAAAATTATGAAAAAGATTTTAAACACATTTCTGCTTTTTGCATTAATAACCGGAGCTCTTATTGCAATCGGATTTTCAACGGGCAATACAGACAGAGCAGTTCAGCCGGATAAAGTAAAAATCAATAATCCGATTAAAAAGGTAGCAGAGGAAATTAATTTAATAAAACAAAACAAGACATTTGATGAAGTGAATTTATTCACTTACAACAAAAATTCGCAAAGCGTCAAGAACGTGAAGGACATCGTAAAAAAGAGCAGTACCCTGTTGATAAAAAAGAATGAACTGAATACTCTTTTAAAAAATCCGAAAGAGAATATTGTATTCAGGATTCCATTATCATCGAATGAGTATCTCGAGATGGAACTTACACGAAAAAACATTTTTTCGAGTGATGCAAGATTTAACACACTTTCAAATTCCGGAAAAACTCCTATTGCTTATACTCCCGGAATATTCTACAAAGGTATAATAAAAGGAGATGATAAATCGGTAGCCTCGGTAAGCATTTTTGAAAATATGGTTGTGGCTGTTGCATCGGACAAATCAGGGAACTATGTTTTAGGGATGACAGGAAATAAAACCGGATTTAACCAAGATTATATTTTATACAATGACAGGGATCTTCTGGTCAAAAATAAATTTGAATGTAAGGTTGATGATTATAACTCGAAATTCCTGAAGGCATCAAAAGAAGCAATGAACGATATAGAAAAAATAAAAGAAAACCCATATACAGCAACTGTTCCGGTAAAAATGTATTTCGAAGCGGATTATGATATGCATCAAAGATATAATTTGTATCCCGGACATACATATGACGTGATTTCTGCAATTTTTTCAAGCGTACAAACACTCTATCAGAATGAACAGATCGCGATAGTAATAAGTGAAGTCGGGGTGTGGACATCAGTTGATCCGTATGCTTCATCTAACGACTCGTACGAAATTTTATTGAATTTCGGCGGAAGAAGCAAAGATACTTTTTATGGTAATCTGGGACATTTGCTTTCAACAGGTCATAATCAAATACTAGGTGGTATAGCTTGGATCAATGTTCTTTGTGTACCGTTTAATTCACAGGATTCTTCAGGCAGATATGCCTTCAGCAACATCGACACAAATTATCAGGGATTACCTCTTTACTCCTGGACGGTCGGCGTAATCACTCATGAAATAGGTCATAACATCGGCTCGAAGCATACGCATGCTTGTGCCTGGCCTACATCGCCCGGCGTGATTGGTGCGATTGATTCCTGTTATAATGCCGAAGGAAACTGCTTTTACTATACTCAGCCAAATTATAACGGAACCATAATGAGTTATTGCCATCTGAACGGAGCGGTCAATTTTAGCCTTGGGTTCGGACCATTACCGGGAGATACTATCAGGTTTTGTTACAATAATGCACCATGCCTGAAACGTTATATAAACTCTTCAGAACTTCCTGTCACATTTGACCTGATGCAGAATTTCCCGAATCCTTTCAATCCTGTGACAATATTGCAGTATGCAATACCGAAAGAAGCATATGTCAGCATTAAAATCTATGATGTAACAGGAAAAGAAATCACAACGCTTGTTAATAATCAATATTATGCTGTCGGAGTATATGATGTCAGCTTTAACGCTGCTAATTATTCTCTTGCAAGCGGAGTTTACTTCTATAAATTAATAGCAAACGATGCAATCGATGTAAATAAAGTAGTATTTACGCAAGTTAAAAAAATGGTTTTGACAAAATAAGGAGTCAAATATGATAAAGAAAAGTTTTCCTGCAATATTTTTAATGTTATTTATTCTTTACGGATGCAATACCGGGAAAGTAGAATATGCCGAAGTAAATTTCAGCAAACCGGATGAATATTTCTTTATTATGGAAGACTCAGTAAAGACAATGCTTGCCGAAGGAACGATTAAAGTAGCAGAAATACAAGATTCAGTAGTCTCCGGTACATATACCTTTTCAAAAGTCTATAAAGAAAATTTTTCCGGATATAGTTCTATGAAAGGAATTTTTTCAGGCTTTTATTATGTTTATAGTAATAAAGCGTTCTTGGATATGAACCCGAAAATTGCTGATAATAATGTTTATGTTAGCGTAAGCATATTCAGTAAATCCATTGAAGGAGAATGGTATCATTCGTCTTTAGCAGGGACAAGTTCAAGAGGACGCTTTAAGGCATATAAACTTAAAGAGTAAATAATGGATGAAAAAAACAATAAAATCGATCGCAGGGACTTTTTTTAATTTGACTTCTTAACTTTTTATAAAAGTTTCAATAACGAATTTTTACTGAACCCTCCTTAATATGGAGGACTAAAGTAAAAAAATATTAAATTTCAAATTACTCTTATAATTTATATCTTATCATTAATTCCTTATTAATGATTTAAGATTTGCTTAAAAAGTATTTTCAGGGACATAAGCCTAACTTCGGAGGGCTTGAGATATTAAAATATATCGGTCCGGGATTTATTGTAACAGTCGGATTCATAGACCCGGGCAACTGGGCTTCTAATATTGCCGCAGGTTCACAGTTCGGATACAATCTGCTCTGGATGGTATCTCTTTCTACCATAATGCTTATATTTCTTCAGCATAATGCGGCACACCTTGGAATAGTAACCGGATTATGCCTTTCTGAAGCCTCGACTGAATATCTGAAAAAACCCGTCAGCAGGACTTTTCTCGGAAGTGCAGTATTTGCGTCAATTTCAACTGCACTTGCAGAAATTCTCGGATCAGCAATTGGTCTTAATATGCTATTAAATATTCCGCTTTTCATCGGTTCTATATTGACTGCTATTGTAATCATCATTGTATTGTTAACTAATTCCTACCGGTTAATCGAAAAATACATTATCGGTTTCGTTTCTCTTATCGGACTTTCGTTCTTGTACGAACTTTTCCTTTCGGATGTGAACTGGACAGCTACAGGTATATCTTTGATAGTTCCGTCATTCCCCAAAGATTCAATCCTGATAATTATGAGTGTGCTTGGTGCGGTTGTAATGCCGCATAATATTTTTCTGCATTCAGAAATAATTCAAAGCAGGCAATGGCAAAAAGAAGGCGAAGGAGTTATACAAAAAAGGTTGAAATATGAATTTTATGATACGTTAACAGCTATGATTGCAGGCTGGGCTATAAATGGAGCAATGATAATAGTGGCGGCGGCAGTTTTTTTCACAAATAAAATTGAAGTAACGGAATTGCAGCAGGCACAGGATACTCTGAAACCCCTGCTCGGGAATTCTGCCGCAATCGTATTTGCTCTTGCATTGATTTTTGCGGGTATATCTTCTTCTATCACCGCAGCAATGGCAGGTGCGAGTATATTTGCGGGCATCTATAAAGAACCTCTTGACCTTAAAGATAACCATTCAAGAATAGGAGTTCTCATTACCGTCATAGGTGCGCTTCTTGTAATATTTTTTCTTAACAATCCTTTTAACGGATTAATATGGAGCCAGGTAATATTAAGTCTTCAGCTGCCCTGGACAATTTTCGTATTGATTTATCTTACTTCCTCGGGGAAGATTATGGGGAAATATAAAAATACCGGTTCAGGAAAAATATTTCTTTGGTTAACTGCGTTGATAGTTACCATTCTGAATGCAATGCTGATAATTGATTTTTTTTCCTGAATTGTATACAAACAGATGTTTTTCCTGATTGTAGAGGCAGATCCGAGTGTATGTCCTCATTTCATTCTTGACCAAATGTTCACCTTTTCATTTTTCAAAAATTAACAGCAGAAAATAAAAGGATTAACTAATCAAATTTCAGTTCTATCAAAGCGAAGCATATTCGCTCTTCCCTACGATTCGGTATCTCGACATTGATTTGAGAGGAGAGTTATATTTTACACAAACAATTGCACCGTAGCGGTGATAAATTGCATCGGGAAAAGAATTGCATATTTTAAAAGTATAACATATTATAATTTTATATAGAATTCAAATTTTAGAAATTTTGGGAATTTTGGGAATTAAAATTTTTAATATTATGAAACTTTCAAAATACATTTCCGCACTACTTGATATTCTTATTGTTTCCTGTCTGCTTGTGTTTTTCTCTTCGTATGGATTTAATGATTCCCGCAATCAAGGATGGTATGTACAAACATTTCCATATTTAGATAGCTGTAATATAACCAGTTTTGCATTTTTAGACAGCCTGAAAGGATTTGCTGTTACAAACCAAAACCCCCATGTACATAGCTATATTCTAAAAACTACAAATGGCGGAGATAACTGGGCAATAATAAATTCTACATATCCAAATTTTAATAAGATACAGTTTGCGGATAAAAATACAGGTTATGCTTCTGCATATACAAATTATTTGTGGAAAACAACCGACGGAGGAGATACATGGTTTACTCTCACTTACGGAGGATTATTTTATCCACAAGATATGGCAGTAATAAATAAAGATACTGTATTGTTTGTAATGGATGCCGGACTTGGGGGTGGAGTTTTTCGTACAACCGACGGCGGAAATACTTTTGCAAGAATCTGGGGCAACTCAGGAACGGGAATGCCATATAGTATTTATATGTATAATAAATATCTCGGATTTCAACTTTACAGTGGTCCTACAAGTTATGATATGAGAAGAACTTCAGATGGCGGATTTACCTGGACAAATATTACGGGAGAACAATATGTTTGTATCCAAATGCTTGATAGCTTAACAGGATGGAAGGGATATGCCGGAATTAAAAAAACAACGGATGGCGGATTAACTTGGATATCTCAACAAGTTCCAATATTTTCCTATAATAGTATCAGAAGTATATCTATTTTGAATAAAGATACGGTTTGGGCTGTCGGTCCACATTTTTATGGTGGAGGTAATATATCTTATGCTCCCATTTTGAAAACTACAAATGGCGGTCTTACCTGGGGATACCAAATTGCCGATACAGCGAAGACAGGTGAATATTATTATATTAAATTCTTAGATAGAAAACATGGGTGGGCATGGCCATATAGTTACGGAACAATTATTTTTGATAAAGGAATACATACGAAAGTAGGCGGTAGCGATACAACATTTTTCACTGGAATAAAATTAGTTGAGAACTTTATACCATCAGGTTATACACTGGGACAGAATTATCCCAATCCTTTTAACCCTTCTACAAATATTCCGTTTGAACTGAATGAATCAGGATATATAATTCTGAAAGTTTATGATATAACCGGAAGAACAATAAAAGAACTGATAAACGGGAGATGGGGAAAAGGTAGATATATACTTGATTTTGACGGTTCAAGCCTGCCGAGCGGGATATATTTTTACAGAATAGAAATCACAGGCGATATCACAAAGACCCCATTCACCGAAACGAAAAAGATGTTAATGATAAAATGAGGTTCATACGTTACAACGCTGGAGCCATAGTAACGAGGGATTAAAGAATTAATAAATAAAAATTTTTAATATAATGAAACTTTCAAAATACATTTCAAAGGTTCTTGATGTCCTGATAGCCGTTGTTTTGCTTTTGTTTTTTGCATCGTTTGGATTTCGGGACGGCAGGACATCCGGTTGGTATCAGCAGTGGTTTCCGAATCTGAACGGAAGCACAATTACGAGTATGACATTTCTTGATAGTCTCACCGGGTTTGCAGTTACCAATTCGAATTCTTTATTACAACAATATATTCTTAAAACAACGAATGGTGGTGATAATTGGCTAATCAATTATAATTTTAATACTCCCAATTCGAATTGGTCATTTG